>Ga0209489_100424_pt1 | contig 77401 bp, 48 predicted proteins | sample SiratrowhiteBW_FD_187527 | JGI IMG/M metagenome (GOLD analysis project Ga0209489, IMG submission 187527) | Root nodule microbial communities of legume samples collected from California, USA - Siratro white BW (SPAdes) (version 2) | ecosystem: Host-associated > Plants > Roots > Nodule | place...
AAAATAAAAAAAAAAATATAAAATTAAATAAAAAAAAAAAAAAAAAAACGTGACTAACATTAAGTCGTGATGTCCTAAAAAAATGTATAAGTAACATGATTAGTTTATCTCACATTCTTATATATTTCTAGTTATTTAATATATATTAGACATTATAATTTCAATCTTCCATGATATTAACCCATCCATAATGTGTTGTAATTTGATTTAGAAGCATGTACTTCAAAGTGGAGATGAATATTCAAAGTATATTAAAAATAGCAATGGATGTCAATTATTTTTTGACAAAAATATATTTAATTTAATATATTCTTAATAATTTTTTACACGGTAATCTAATTTCAAATGATCTTAGACATAATTTAAATTATTACAAAAATAAACGATATAACTGGATGTATTTGTCATGGTAAGAACAACTTTTTTAGCATATGAGGTTTTATTATTATTCTTAAATCATTGAAAATTAATTGCTTAAGAAATTTGTGTCTTGATATTTTTATTCAACAAAAAGAAGAATTATGTAAGAGAAAAAATAGTTAGAAAAAATAAAGAGAAAAAAAAATAGTACTGTCTTAAAAATATTAGATTAATAATGTAAATTATATATTTAACCTTTTCTTACACGACCACTTTCTTTTGTTTAAAGGCAATAATTTCTTCATAAACCGAAAAGGACAATTTAGGGATTTCAGTTGTAACTTTCATAACGGTCATCTTTCTTCCCTCTAAGGTAATCCAATTCAAACTCTCTTCATCTCCTCTTCACTCTCCATCCAACATTTGAATCTCTCTCTCTCTCTCTCTCTCTATTCTGAATTTTCATTTTTGCAAAAAAATATGAAGCAAAAGACCAAGAACACAGATTCTAGTGGTTTCTTGGGAAGCATTTCTTCTAATTTTCTCAGATCAATCTCCTCTTCCAATCGGAAACCCATTTCTTCTCCCTTTACAAACCATAAATTCCTAGATTCTGACGTTGAAAACACTCCCCCTACCCATCCAAACATTTCCCTTAATCACCACCAACAATTGAAGCCCAACGATCCATCTTCTCACAGCAACTCACATGTGAAGGCAAGTTCAAAATTTGCTTCCTTTTGGGTCGCATTTCAGCTTTCAAGCTTTTAATCTGTAGCCCCAGAAACTAGTGTGTAAAGAAACTAGTTTTTTTTTTTTTTGTTGCTTATGATATGTTGTGTATTTTGGAGCAGGTTGTGGTGAGAATTAAGCCAGAAAATATCAACGGAAAAGAGGGGGATTGCGAAATTAAGAAGGTTTCTTCTGATGCCCTGTGTATTGGGGACATGAAGTTCACGTTTGATGAAGTTTTTGATGTCAACTCCAATCAGGTAGGAACTTCGCTTCATTGTGTGACTGTGATTCGTGTTTTAAATCTTAAAGTATTTCTTGATGTAAGAAAAAAATGGTAATTTCAAATTACATCAGTTTGCTGTAATAATGAGGAATAAGGACTTTGCCTTTCTTTATTCGATGTTTTTGCTACCTAGTTTGCTTTTTAAGAGAAGATCAATCTTGAATTTGATTTATGTGCTGTCGTATGTTCAGGAAGATATTTTTCAGTCAGTGGGTGTTCCCTTGGTTAGAAATGCTTTAGCTGGTTACAACACTACTATTCTGTCATTTGGCCAGGTACATTTGGTTTCTTGCTAAGTGTTTGAACTTTTTTAGTGACAAAACGAGTGTCACTTTTTGATGCAATATTGAGGATTATTTTTCCCTTCTTATCTGTGTTGTGCTTCTTTACTAGTCTGGGAGTGGAAAAACTTACACAATGTGGGGTCCCCCAAGTGCCATGGCTGATGAGTTCACTTGTTCTAGTCAATTGGGAATTGTTCCTCGGATCTTCCGAATGTTATTTTCTGAGCTAGAGAGAGTATGCTCTATCTTCAACTTTAATTACTAATTTTTTGCATATATTCTTTTAAATTTTGAATGATTGAGTTTGGATTACAATATTAGGAGAGGCTTACTTCTGATCAAAAGCAGTTCAACTATCAATGTCGTTGTTCATTTCTTGAGGTAAATCAGAACTTAAGTTTCCTTTATTAAGCTACCCAAATCCGCAATGAGTTGGTCGCTGGATATTACTAATGTGTTTATTCCTGCTTTTTTGGCTCTGTGTTTTAAAACAGATAGACAACGAACGAATTGGCAACTTACTCAATCCTATGCAGCAGAACCTTGAGGTAGGCATATGATTCCGTCTTTTTGGTACAAGTTTTTATATCAATGTACTGCTTCATGTTTCTTCTGTTTCTAGTTGCTACATGCTTATTACTTTGTCAAAATTATTGCAGATGAAGGATGATTCAAGAAATGCTCCTTATATTGAGAATCTGATTGAGGAATACATCACTAACTATGATGATGTGGCACAAATTTTGATTAAGGTAGGAAATCATTAAGGTCTACATTGTTGAAATCTATATGCAATTTATGAGAAGCTGAAAGCTTTGTTTTTGTTAGTTGATGGTATACATTTGCCCATTAATGATAACAGTCCTTTTTTAATCTTTATTGGCTAAGTTCATTCTTTTATGTATGTTGCAGGGCCTTTCAAGGAGGAAAAAGGGTGCGACGAGCTCTGGATCACACATAATTTTCACTTTTGTCATCGAATCTTTGTGCAAGGTACTGTCAAATTTCGAAATGAGACATATTGTCAAATTTTGTAATTCTACGCAGTTTTATACGAAACAGTTGGTTTTCTAAGGTTGAAGACAGACTTATATTGTTAATTTTCTTCATTAGTTTTGTCGATTAAAAACGATTTTCATAAACTAATGTTACAGGGAAACACAGATGACTTTTTCAGTAGCTCAAAAGTTAGCAGAATTAGCATTATTGATCTTGCTGGACTGGACAGGGATGAAGTTGGTGGTGTAGGTAGCCAATGTCCAAGGGAAAACAGACCAGTAGAGAAATCATTATCTCAGCTAGAGTAAGATCTTGTGACTAAGTTACTTCGTAGGGTGTGTTTGGGTTAACAATTTAATTAAGTACTTTTTGGAGAAGGGCTTATCATGCAAGCTTTTATGTATAAGTTGTTTCTTCTCTTCTATAATGAAAAAGAAAACAGGGTTAAACAAGTCTAATATAAGTTGTAGGTTGTTTTCGTAACCTATTTGGAGACCTTATTATTGAAATAAGGTGAAAATGACTTATGGACATGTGTTATAATTGAACTAAGGTGAACATAACTTATGGACACGTCGTAAGGTATTTTCATAAGTTTTCCCTAATACTTAAAAAGGCTTCATGTCATAAGATAAGCCTGAGTAAGTTGCTATTAAGTTGTCTTCCAGACAGAGCCTTAGTTCTTATTGTAATTTCTATAGTCTGATTGGATAGGTTTTTCTGTTACATTGGTTGAAACTGAAAAATAACACTTTGCTTCTATTGCTAATTAATGACCATGATTGTTTTCTATTTGTAACCATTGTTTTATCTGGTGTAGGCATTTAGTGGATGCTCTGACTAAGAAATCTCAATCTGGAAAAAATGAAGACATGCCACACAGCGACTCCTGTTTAACACGCTTACTACAAGAACCACTTGGTGGAAATGCCAAACTCTCAATAATATGTTCCATCTCCCCTAACAACAGGTATTAACCTGAATTGAAGACCATAATTTGTTCATGTATAGAGTGTAGTGGAAGGGTATTTTTGAGTTCTAGAAATAAAGATTGCGCTTGTTGATTGTAGGAGTAACGATAAAACCCTGCGTACACTCAGATTTGGTGAGCAGGTAAGATCCATCAGAAACGAGCCTGTTATCAATGTAATAAAGAAGGATGATGTTGATTTGAGTACTAATATCAGACACTTAAAGGTATATTCCTGGACTCATGTAGGTAGCTGTTACTGAAAGATCAAACTCTAATGCAAATCTTTGAATTACAATGTGTTTTCTATGGTTCAGGAAGAACTTATTAGAGCAAAGGCTGATATTCACAGCTCAGCTGGGAGTAAAGATGGATACTTCCAAGGACAAAATGTGCGGGAAAGCCTGAATCAGATGAGAGTCAGCTTAAACCGCTCTCTTCTCCTATCCAACATCGATCGGGATACTAATGAGCGCGTTGTAAATGTCAGTGAGGATGACATACATCAATTACGCCAGCAAATTCATGAATTGGATAGTTCATCGGAAGAAAATCCAAAGGACATATCTGTCAATGAAAATTGTGTCCATTTTTATTCTGTTGAGGAAAATTGTGATGCAGACACCACCAGTGGTGATGAAATTGAAAAGGCTGAGGGATACTGCGGAAAAACATTGAGCATTTCAGTCAATTCATGTAATCAGTCTCCAGTACTTGCTGGACCACAGTTGTCTGAGTCTCCAAAATTCAGTAAAACTCAAAGGAAAAGTTTGGCATTAAGTTATCTTGGAAGTTGGAACAATGTGGCAGAGAGTTCAACTTTCAGTAACAATGTGTTGAACAAACCAGTTAAACAGGACAAGCACGTGCAATCCTCATTACAGTCTAGCAAGGTTGAGTCCTTGGCAGCAAGCCTTCAGAAGGGACTACAGATTATTGACTATCATCAGCATAACTCAGCATTGAACAAATCTTCAACTTCCTTCTCCTTTGAGCACTTAACTTTGACACCTTGTCTAGACATCGACAAGGCTGAATCTTGTGACCAAACAATACCACAGAAAGCTTCCAGTGATGAAGTAGGTTCTTTCCTTTGTGCATCTTGCAGGAACAAAATATCTAATCATGATTCCAGTGTGGTCCAAGTATGTATTGTTTTAATTTTCTCAAGAATCTTTTTAATTACCTTCTTTTTATGTCTTGACCTAATTTATCCATTTTTTGGCAATTTAGCTAGCATTTGGAGAGTGTAATGGCAAAAACATCATGAAAGAGAAGGAGCTCGAGATTGTTTGCAAGGAGCAAGCAGCCAGAATTGAGCAACTAAATCAGTTGGTATTGATATTCTTCCCATTTTCCATTATGAGCTGTGGTTTTGATTTTACATTTAATGGCTATGTCTCTTATCACCAGGTGGAGAAATTGAAAGGAGAGAGAGAACCGAACTCCATTACTGTGAAAGATGAAGAAAAGGTCAGTTGAATGCATTATAATTTATGGTTTATAACTAAAAAGTCTATCCAGTTGATGGTTAGTTTTAATTTGTTTTGGTTGATATCATTTGCAGCTTCTAAGGGAATTTTCCTCAAATGGCCATTTGCCATGTATTATAGAGGAAAGATGTGAAATTAAAGAAGTTCAGGAAGAGTTAGCCCAAAAGGACATCTCTTTTGATTCAACTGAGAAGGAGTCACTTCTTAAGGAAATTCAGAATCTAAGGAGCAAGCTGCAATCATGCAGTGATGCACCAGTTAAAAAATCTACTGACAAACTAAGGTCTTCTTTGATGTCAAGATCCATACAACTGCAAAAAAGCGGGGTGTTTTCTTATGATAATGGCAACGAAGAGCTAGAGAATGAAAGACAGAGATGGACAGAAATGGAAAGTGAGTGGATTTGTCTTACTGATGAACTTAGAGCTGATCTTGAGTCATATCGACGACGTACTGAGAGGTTGGAGATGGAACTGACGTCAGAGAAGAAGTGCACAGCAGAAATAGATGATGCGCTAAAGAGAGCAGTTGTGGGACATGCTAGAATGGTGGAACACTATGCTGATCTACAAGAAAAATACGATGATTTGGTTGCGAAACACGATGCCATGATGGAAGGGATAGCAGAAGTGAAGAGGGCAGCAGCGAAAGCCTCAAAAAAAGGTCACGCCCGCTTTGCCAAAGCTCTTTCTGCTGAGCTTTCTGCATTGAGGGTGGAAAGAGAAAGGGAATCAAAATTATTGAAAAAGGAGAACCAGAACTTGAAGACTCAACTTCGAGATACTGCTGAAGCTGTTCAGGCTGCTGGAGAGCTACTTGTTAGACTAAGGGAAGCTGAACATGCAGCAGCTTTTGCAGAGGTAAAATTCTATCTCATTTTAAGGGTTCTAGAATCAAGGCATCAGGGAGTTAATTCTGGTGTTCTTTTGGATGGTGTTTATTGGTTCACTAATTAATAAATAAACAGGAAAAATAGAAAGGGGCTGGGCATAAAGTAATACAGAATTAACAAAGAAAGACAAAATGGAAACACAGAATGTTCTCAAGATGGATTATATAATTATATTCCACTAATTTTCTGCCTCCTTATTAAATGGAACAATTATGGTGTCAGTATGTGGTTGTAAAGATTCAGCGCATGTTCTGTCTTGACATATTTTTAATTAATTTCTTGAATATTATATTTCTTATGTTCTACAGGAGAACTTTGCAAATGTGCAACAAGATAATGAAAATCTGAAGATGCAAATTGAGAAGCTGAAAAGAAAACACAAGACAGAGATTAATACCATGAAGCAGTACATTTCAGAGAGCAAATTACCTGAGTCTGCACTGCAACCACTGTATAGAGAGGATTCTGATGTGCCACACAATGCAGCTTCCTCCTATACATACGATGATCAGGCATGGAGAGCAGAATTTGGAGCAATATATCAGGAGCATTACTGACTTACCTGTTGTTAGTTGTATTATTAGCATTTGATAAAAGAGAATCTGATAATCTGATAATTGAATCTGATAAAAGTCCAAGCAATTTGTCTGGCTGGCATTAGATCCTACTTGGATCAAAGGGCATTCCTACATGCCGCTATTCTTTTTGTGTATTCATTTTTTCCCAAGCTATCGAACCCTTGTTGTGGAACTGCAATTCTTATGTCTGCTTGTATTGAAGATATGGGTAAAATCTTTCATGGTAAAAAAATCGCCTAATTGTCCAAATTGCCAAAACTTTTCACAAAATGAATGCATATCTCATCTTAGCATGATAGTTTATGCATCTTACCTGATTTATCTATTCTATTTGTTATAACAGTAAAAATGTAAGTAAACATCTTAGTATGTTTGTGATCAGATTGACATTTTTTTTTGGCTGGTAAAGGGACATCCAACATATCTCTGCATTCCCTTTCCTCACTACCTATGTTTTTACCATCCATAGTCGCTCATCTTCAAGAGAAGACAAAATACTACCTAACCTGATAAAACCATGCATAATTTCATTTTAATACTTTTTAATTTTTACTTTTAATTAGCAGAAACACGATTTCATTTTATTTTAGATATACTAAAGCATGTAAAAAAAATTATTAAAAAGTTTTATTTCTGAGGAAGATTCAAGTTTATTTTTTTTTAGAGTGTTAGAAGGTAAAACTGTGTTAGAAGCAGGAATTCTTTAAAATAAAATAGTGTTTAGAGCATAGCTAACAAGCATTTTTCTCGAGGTGATGATAGTTTAAGACCAATATTCACATTTTACCCTATTTGATCCTATAAAATATTATTATTTTATTAATATATAATATTTTATTAATATAATATTGTGTTAAATGGATTTTTTTTTTAAATAGTTGTGTCAAATTGTAACAATAATAAAGGATACTAGATATCATGAAATCACATTTTTTTTTTTCATTAAAAGGTTGGAATTTCTTTAATAAAAACAAAATTGAATGTAAGTTGTTTATGCAATATTTGGTTACAAAGAAAAAAATGAAAGAAAGAAAGATAAAATCAGATAAAAATTTGTATTGTTTGTTTGAGGACAAAATATCATAAAAGTAAAGAAATGTTGTGATATCCAAAAATAATAAATAAATAAATTAATTAAATAATTGTAAAATTACAAAGTTCTCTATATGTTTATTTCAGAGAGAAATAATTTTTAAAATACTATTTTTCTTTCCAAATTTTACTATTTTCTTATACTATATTTGGTTACAAAGAAAAAAAAAAATATTAAAGAAAGATAAAAAAAGATAAAAAAAATTGTATTGTTTGTTTGAGGAGAAAATATCATAAAAGTAAAGAAATGTTGTCACATCCAAAAATAATAAATAAATAAAAATTAAATAACTGTAAAATTACAAAGTTATCTATATATTTATTTGAGAGAGAAATAATTTTTAAATATTTTTCTTTTCAAATTTTACTATTTTCTTATATTTAAGTAGAAAATAAATATATTTTTTCTTTTTGTTACTGAATAAGAAAAATGTTTTTTTACTTATTTTTCTATACTTTCACTTTTTCTTCAAACAAATACATCCTTAATGATATGTGGCATAACAAAAGTCATAAATAACATTTTCTAAATGTATAACACAACGCATAAGATATGAATTGTCTCTATTAGATAGCTCTTATCATCATCATTTGTATATTTTCAAATTTTTCTTTTAAAATTGACCTATTTTGTTAGTTTTCAAAACAAGTTACATCAATTTGTAAAAGGCACAAGACTATTATATATTTTTGAAAACAGAGCTTAATGGCTGACAAAATAAGAATTAGATTTTTGATTAGTTTTTGTAAAATAAACGGGCCAAAATAAGAAAAAATAAATAACATAAAGAATTAGATTATAAATTATAGTAATTAGCTTTTTGATTGACGAAAAAAAACGAAGCATTTTATTCCATGTAGCCTTTGTTGTATATTAACAAATTGCTCAAGCACATTTTGAAAGATTTTTCTTTTCTTTTATATGTGTCTGTTTTGTTTCGTTGTTTTATTTATTTTTTATTTTTTTATAAATACATAAGATATAAAAAACAGACAATTATGATTTTTTTTGAAAGGTCACCTTTTATAAATACATGAGATACTTAGAGTTGCTCTCCCATATAGTTTATAATATATATATTTTTACCTAATTGATTTGTAAATTGTGAGTATATATTCAAAAATAAAATTATAATTATTATATAAAGATATGTAAATGGAAGTTAGTGGATGCATATTTTATTAATTAGATTGTATTGAATTGATTGACATTTTTTAGTTCAATCTTGTTTGGATATTGAATGTGTAATATGTCTACTGATTAATTAGATTGTATTGAATTGATTGACTTTTTCAGTTTAATCTTATTTGGATATTGAATGTGTAATATGTTTACTGACGAAGAATTAGTTGTTGAAAGAACTTGAGAGTCAATCTTAGTTCTTTATTATTTAAATGGTTTATTTTACTTTTTTGCATTTTAATCATAATCACCCTTTTATTTTAGTGTTATTTTTAACTTTGATTTGAATATGAGTTTTGAATACTAAATAATTAGATTTATGATTAGATTTGTTACGAGACTATCCGAGGTTGACTTTCTCCTATTTATAATATAATTTCCTTGTTATTAGATGGTCTAATATTATATTAAACAATTAAAATTGAATCAAATTTAATTTGCTTGTGAAACGACAATAATTAAATGACAATTAAATAAGATTGAAGATAATGATTTTGAAGCAGATAGTGAAGAAATAAAACTTGAAGATAATAATTTTGAAATAGATAATGAAGAAGGGACACTTGAAGAAAGGACATTTGATGATAATGATTGAAGTCTGTATTTTTCATTAGGATTAGCTAATTTGGATAAACCTTCTTCAATTGTTAATTTTCCTTTTTAATACTTATTTCTAAAAGTTGATGATTCCTGTTGCAAACATTTCTATATTATGTTATATATTTATAATCTTAGTATAATGTTGTCATTTATAATTGGTACCATTATTTTCGTATTTCATTTTATATTTTATAAATATGTTGAAGTTATGACCAACCCTAACTCTTTTTGCCTTATGTCAATACGGGAAAATGAAAAAGAAAAGGTCACACTATGTGCTTAAAATAACTGTCCCACCCAACTTCTACACCTATACCTTCCCTATCCTTACTTGTTGTCAACATACCTACCAATTAAGAGGTGTAGCACCTAAACCACATCTTCTCCTTCTGTTGTTGTCGCTAACATGCCCTCTCAACCATCGCCACCTTCCCTATCACCTACAGTGCCTTCAACATCACCATTGCCAGAAGTATCCTTATTATCGACACCTTCATCATTGTCAGCACCTCCTAGAGTATCATCCACCTGACGAGGAAGGTCAACAAATATGTACTGATGGAGGTGATGCACAATCACACATTTAAATCTCTTAGGTAATGATAATATCCCTATGATTTCACCTTATGGTCAAGGATAAGAATTAATATAACAAGTTGTTTGCATTATATGTTGTATCAATTTATTGTATACTTGTTTTTTCATAATTTTTTTTGTTAATATTTTATCTATTTAGGATTGCTTCTAGGCCATCACAATGACCATTAAGCAACAATATTGTTAGTCATGGCCTACATGGGATTCAATAACTGATGTAGATAAAGAGATTTTTTTCTAACGTTTTAAAGTAGTTTTCTCATAGTATCCTAATATAAAAACTATTACATTCATGTTATATTTTTATTTGTGTTTACATAGAGGAAGGTTAGCTAGAGATCTCAGTATGAGAAAAGGATATAAAAAAGAATTTTCACTCAAAAGCTTCACATAGGCTATTTGAGATATTCATCATAGGATGAAAAATTGAAAAGAAACCGAGTTGGATGTTTGATGAGGTGTGGAACTTGTTATTATCCAAGTGAAATTATCCTCCATATCCTCCAAAGTGTTCAGAAGCCCAACAAAATTGAGTGTCGTCTAAAATTGGTGGTAGCTTACACACAGGTGGCTCCATTGATACACATGAGTATGCAATTCGCATGGTAAGTACACTAAAGAGAAATTATTTATATTTCTTTATAACATCCTATATTAATGATGTAGTTTGTAGGAGAAGAAGTTGGATTGTCCACTACATATTGATGAAGTTTTTAAGGAAACTTACATACGAAAGGCTAGTAGTCAATTTGTAAATGAAAGATCTAGGAGGACACATGTAAGTTTAATATTTTTTATGTTATTTATTTTATTATAATGTGTACTTATATATATAATTTATATTTTTGAATAACAAGGAGGAAATTGAGATTAAATTTTCTCAAGCTAGATCAGAGGTTGCATCCTACGTTGGGCAATCAAAATCATCCCTATAGAGGAGCAGAGAATAAAGACAGAAAGTTGGGTTCTTAGTGTAAGAGGAAAGAAAAAAGGTCAGATCTACGGGAGTTGGAGAGCTCACCATACTTTTAACTATGAGGATGAACTCACGTATAATGAGAGTTGAAGTCTTTCTTATGATTCAGAAGAGATTATCTAGCAAAAACAACATACATTCATAATTATAGGGATGATAATGAGAGGTAAGTTGCTAATTATGCTAATTATAATTACTTGTTAGTGTAGTAACAACAAGAACAACATTATAATAAAAACAACATTTTAATAATAACAAGAAAAACACCAACCTCAACAACATCAAAAGGGACCACAACAATATCAAGAGCAAAACCATCAAGTCTAAGACCAACATGGACATAGTTTCAATTTTAAACTTTTGGAATATGTTAGCATTTGATTTAGATTATATGTTCTTGGAGCTTGATTTTGGACTATGTTCTGTTAACACTTGGTTTTAGATTTATGCTGTTAGCTTTTTTATAAGTACCATTTTTTAGTGTTTTCATACATTATAAATTTGAGTATTTGTGGGCTTAAGTGATCGTTAAGATAATAATCACTTCTGAATTGAAAGTTTTCAGATTTACTTTGTTAATTTGAGTCATGAGTCAAGAGAAGACATTTGATCTTAATTATTTTGAATTTCAGGTGATAAGAATGAAGGAAACTAGAGCTTGGAAGTTGCATGAGAAGAAGAAATAGAAAGGATTTGAAAAGAAGAGTTGTTCAAGCTGCAGAGGAAAATTCGCCCAGGCGACATTGGAGCGAGGCAATCTCGCTCGAGCGAGGATGGTTTCGCCTGGGCGAGATTAGTCCAAAGAGTATATCAAATTTGCGCCCAAGCAAGATGTTTTCGCCCTAGTGAAAAGTCACTTATCCTGAACCCGAGAGAATGCGTTTAAAAGAAGATTTTTGGGGTTTTATAAGGGGGATCTGGATTTGGAGGAACTAGAGAGCCGTCAAGAACGAGAACTACTAAGGATTCCTGCTCTTGTTTGTAATCTTTCTTCTTTGAAGTGTAATGGCTACCATGAGTAGCTAAGTTCCGCATCTGAGGGAAAGAGATGAAGTTCAATCCCAAAGTCCTTCTAGATCTTGCAAACTCCGTTTTTATAATTGTTACTTATTTTTAATTGTTCTTTTACGTTTCTTGACTCAAATTATTATTAAATCATCGTGAAACTGTTATTTGCTTAGTGAGTAGTGACGTTAAATTCTAAAACAAAACTGTTCTTTGTGGGATCGACATCCTTACTTTATAAATCTATATTACTTGTGACTCGGTACACTTGCCAGATAAAAGTCTTAACACTTTTGATTTGAATATGTTATTATAGCTTGATTTTGGATTATGTCAGCACTTGATTTAAATTATGTTGTTTGTCCTTAAAAGGTACCTCAGAAGGTTAAGGGAGGAATGCGTATTTAAACTGACCTTAGCTATGACTCTTAAGTGATGTGGGACTATTGGGTGTACCGAAACAAGCCCCTTCGAGTCAAGGGCTAAGGGAACAGGTCCCTACAGACGACGCCAATGTTTCGACCTCAAGTCCGTTGAGATGACATCGCTAGGGTCAATCATCGTGTCCAAGGTATTGTTTACTTTGGAGCTCGGTTGCTCCGTCACAGTTTTGTCCTAAAAAGACTCCTCGGTGGATTTAGGGAGGAAGGTGTATTTAAACTGACCTTGGCCTCGACTCCTAAGAGATGTGAGACTATATTGGGTGTACCGAAACAAGTTCCCTGGTCGAGGGCTAAGGGAACAGATTCCCACATACGACTGTTCTGACCTTAAGTCCGTTGAAATGACATCACTAGGATCAATTACCACGTCTGAGGTATTGTCCGCTTTGGAGCTTGGAGTTCCGTCACAGTTTTGTCCTTAAAAGACATCTTAGAAGGTTAAGGGAGAAAGGTGTATTTAAACTGACCTTGACCTCAATCCTAAGCGATGTGAGACTATATTAAGTGTACCGAAATAAGTCCCCCAGTCGAGGGCTAAGGGAAGAGATCCCCATAGACGACATCAATGTTTCGACCTCAAGTCTTTTGAAATGACATCGCTAGGATTAGTCACTGTATCTGAGATATTGTCCACTTTGAAGCTCAGAGTGCATTGGAGCTCGGAGTTCCGTCACAGTTTTATCCTTAAAAGGCGCCTCAGAAGGTTAAGAGAGAAAGGTGTATTTAAACTGACATTGACCTCGACTCCTAAGCAATATGAGACTATATTGGGTGAACAAACTTAGTTTCGATTATATTTTCTTAGAGCTTCAGTTTGGATTATGTGTTATAGAAATACAAACAAATTTAATACCAAACAAAATATTTTTTTTTATTAAAACATTACTTACATACATATTATTTATATACAAATTTACATGCAAATTTATAAATTTCTTTTATTTAAAAAATAGGACAGTTGCTTCTTGCATGATACAAATTCCTTCCTGCACTAAATAAACTTTTAATATACCAATACTGTCCTTTTGAATTTTATTTTTAAATTTATTTATTAAGTAATTTGTTTTTTCTTTCATAGGCATAGAAATACCATATAAATTTATATATTTTTCTTTTAAGATATTTACAGATGCAACACTAGTATGATTAATTCTAAAAATTCAGTTAAAAACAATTTTTTTATATATTTAATTTTCTGATAACGAATTCAATGTTTGTTAAGAAAGAAAATGCAAATATTTGTTAATATTTATAAGAATATTTTGTATTATTTTTTAAAAATGTTTGTTAATATTTATTAAAATAATTTGTTATTATTTATCAGAAAAGTAAGTTTGTTAATATAACATACAGAAGTTTTTTCTTGATTTGGTTGTACTCATATAGTGTATGACTCAATTTAGCGTATGATAGAGAAGAAAAACTATTTAATAAATAAATTTTAAAATAAAAATAATAAGGACATTCTTGACATGTTCCTTGATCGTTTCTGGTGTTGCTCCAAACGCTCCAAATTCCACTGTCTCGGGAGGGGGTCCTGCAGACACTCCAGTCAGTTAGAGTGTGCAGGAATATTAATAAGAGTTTTTTAAGTACCTTGGTTAAGATGACTGAGTTTGTATTTATGGGTGTATAATTGTGGGCTTAATGAGTTTGAGCCCGCTCTATTATGTTAGGATCTGATAAAGAATCATAACAGAAATAAGTTATATCAGATTTAGTTAAGATTTGTATCTACCTTTGCTATATTCTAGTTGAGGGACTCTCACGTCAGCCCTGTAGTACATTAAGTATAGAAAGTACTTTGTATCGTGTAAAAAGCAATCGCGTTGCACGATACAATTATTTTCTGTTCTAAATAAATTTTTAATATACTAATAATAGCCTTATTGATTTTTTTTATGTTTATCTCTCTCATATTTTAATAAAAATAATTTTTTATTAACAAACTTTTTTGATAAATAATCTTTTATTAACAATTTTTTATTAATTTTTTTATAAATATTAACAAACTTTTTTTTATAACAATTTTTGAATAATTTTGATAATAACTTTTTATAAATATAATTTGATGACAATCTTTTCAAAAAAAAGATATTAACAATTTTTTCTTTAGTCGGCAGTCATTCGGAAAGAGAGTGACTCAACAATGAGTATAAAAAAATTATTTAATATTTAAGTTTAAAATAAAAATTATAAGAGCATGTACAGTTTATTTAGTGTAGGAAATAATTTGTATTGCGTAAAAAACAACTCTCAAAAATATATTATTTTTATTTATACTTACTAATAAATTAATTGACATTAGTCAGTACCAACTCTTAAAATTATTGAACAATATTTCTTATTTAGTTATTTCAGTATCTAAATATAAGTTAGGTTCAATAAAAATAAGATGATTCTACAATTCAAATTTCTTGTTCAAGAGTTCAAAAATTTGAAATCTGTAATAAGTTGAACCTACAATTTATATTTAGTGTAGATTGGATCTATGAAGGATTTTACTTGAGTAGATTAGATCTATGAGGATTTTACTTGAGTATTGTTGTATAAAGATTAGAACATTCCTAAAATATTTTTTTTAATTCAATTTATTTTTTATTGTTGAAAAAATCTAATATAAAGGATCATAAGAAGAAAAAAAAAAACTTTAAAAAATCCTCATCCTTCAACCTCAACGACTTTTGTCCTAGATCTGTAACCACCTCTTTACCACTTGGAACCTCCAAATTCATTATTGCACAACACTACCTTCTTATCTCTTGTACAACCACAACTCTATTTGCAAGTAGGAGTGTGATGAATTCAGTTTTCTAAAAAGAAATGGAACTGAAATCACTTAAATAGTTTGGTTCTTAATCCAAACATAAGAACTGTTTAATGTTATTTTCTCAAAGAGAACTTAGAGTTTTCTTCTTGTCAAGTCTTGGCTGAATCAGGTTCACATGATCTTAAAGAAATGGAAACTAATAATTTTGAATTGATAGATTTAGTTTTGAAGTGACGGGGTGAAACAAAATGGCTTGGTGCATTGTGAAATTTAAAAGTGAGTCAAAGCACGTGCAATAGAAAGGACCACAAACCCTTGCATTATTAGTAGGACCACACCAACACTTTGAACCCAAACCCTTCTCCAATCAATCAACCATCACAAACCCTAATTCACTCCAAATGTTTGAGTCATTCACGTTTTTAAGGAAAATGACATGCCAATCTATTGTTCACAAATATCTAACGATTTAGACAAATCTATGCTAACAATAATCAATCACGTGAAGAACAAAATATGAAAAGAAAGACACATAAATTTGATAGACGAGAGAGTATGAACATCAAATTTTTATATAAAATTTAAAATTTTCTAATTTTAAATAATTAAACTATTGTTATAAATTTTTAAAATTTTAATTTGTTTAAAAATATTTATTCAAACAAAATATTTTATTGTAAAATATTATTTTTTTTATAAAAATTTGTCATATAACTACAAGGGTATAGTTATTGGGTTCCTCATCTTTCTAGGTTTTGTTTACGATGGTATTAAATTTTTGTAGGAACCAAAATTAGATATTAACTGAATCTAATAATTATCATGACAAACGGTTGTTATAAAAACCATAACCAACTAAAGTTGGTTAAGGATATATAATGGTTTTAAAAATAAAAAAAGTCAAAATATTTATCACATTTTTGTATATCAATTAAATGCATTCAATGTTGGCAAGTATTGACAGAAGGATTCATCTTACTTTAAGAAATAATAGATGAATCATTAACCTTTTATAAATTTAAATTGACTAATTTCAACCCATATAATTTTTATAATTATGTAATTAATAGATTGGATGCATCAAGTAAATAGATCATATATAATAATAAATAAATAACTTTGTCACCCGTAATATTCATGCTATTTGATTTATATTAAATGCATCACTTTTAATCTCACTTTCAATTAAATTTTTAATGAATTAAAATCATTTGTTTACATTAACAATAGAATATTTTATATATTTTTAATTCAATTAAAATAAAGTTAATAAATATACTGTATGACTATTTGTGATTGAATGGTATTGTAAAAAAAAAGTATTTATGAACAGTTTGAGTCTATAGGATTTGCTGTTGGTTGCTGTAGGTAAGAGTTTTGTTACAGACAAGACACAATATTTTTTTAATTAAAAAACATTTTAATTGGCAATACTTTGTTTAAACTTTAAAATAATTTTAAATTTTCAAACCCGATTGATCTAGCGCAATCTAATATGTTTGTAATCAAAGTGATTTGGTTTGAATTTAACAGTAAAATTACAATTTTCCCATACCCTATGAGCCAAACCACATAAATTTTCTCTTTCTTATTCCTTGGAGCCTTATACTTACCCACTTAACAATCCACATTTTAAAAACTTAAAACATTAAATTTATTAAATTTACGGATCTTCTTTCTTACCTTACGCTATCAAATGTACCTGTAACTGTCTTTGTCTCTAATTGTTTCATTGAATAATTCTATGGGTTCGGTTTGGTACTAAAACATTATTATAATTTTTTTTATACATAAATATCATAAAACGATGTATTCACTTAACTTTCTGTCTCAAAGAACATTCATACTTTTTGCCTACTCATAGCAAGTGGAAGACTAACAAATAGACTATCAAAGCTTATATATTATTTTTTTCTATTTCTATTTTCATTTAGCATATAAATTAAATAAAAATAAATCGATTAATATTATTTATGAAGAATCAATAAATTTAATACAATATTATTCCTTTTTTTTTCTTAAAATATAGAAAAACTAAAAAATTTCTTAATTTCCTTTTATGTTAAATATAAGCTTAGTAAATATTGAAATATAATATTGAAACTTTCACTTAAATAATATACTATATTTGATTTAAATTTGGTATATACTTTGAAAGTTTGTATTGTCATAACATTATGATATTATAATATTTAATGTTTTTTTTATGTATTATTGTATAATTATTATGTTTGTTTCAAAAAGTTCTTATCTTGATGGTTTATATTCTTTATGGAACTCTTAAGTCAACAAGTCAATCACCGTTCTTCAACAAGAAAAGTCTATCCAATAATGAAGCTTCATGCTTATTATGTGTTTTGAAGTAAAGGTATATTCATCTCATGTTCTTGTGTTCTTACTCTTCTCTCACTACTGTTCTTGTGATGCACCAACCAACGCATTCACTCCCCCCACCTCTTTTCACACTTGATGTGTCTGCTTCACTTCACCAAGTCTTGTTTATTATGCTTCCTGTTTCATGGCTATGGCTATGAAAACAAGTGAAAGAAAAGAGTGAGAGCATTGGATTCCATAATTCTTATATAGGATCCTCTATCACAGGTTTATTTCTATGTTATGTGAACAACATGGCTAAGCTTTCCCCTCTTGAAGAGACCCTTCTAAATGGTGACTCCAGTGCAAGCAAGAACTCCGATCCCATTAAGACAAGAGGAAATGAAAATTTAACCAGAAATCCAAATGCTGGATTTTTCAGTGTTCTCACTTTCTCGTGGATCAGCCCATTAATAGCACTTGGCAATGAGAAGACTTTGAACCATGAGGACATCCCTCTTCTTGGTACTGGTGACAGTGCCTATGGGATTTTTCAAACCTTTAGAAGCAAACTCGAGTCAGAGTGTGGTAGTGTTAGGAATGTGACCACTCTTAAGCTGGTGAAGGTATTATTCTTGTCCACAAGGCAAGGGATCCTTTTATCAGGTTTATTTGCATTCTTGTATACCTGTGCTTCTTATGTTGGACCCTTTCTTATTGATATCCTTGTTCAATACCTCAACGGAGAACACACGTTTCACAATGAAGGGTATGTTTTGGCTGCGGCATTTGTTGCTGCAAAGCTTTTGGAGAGTCTTTCAGACAGGCACTGCATGTTTAGGTTGCAGCAGGTTGGGGTTCAAGTTCAATCAAAGTTGGTGGCAATGATCTATGCTAAAGGTTTGACTCTTTCGTGTCAATCAAAGGAGGTTCATACCACTGGGGAAATCATCAACTTAATGACTGTTGATGCTGAAAGGATTGGAGAATTTTGTTGGTACATGCATCGACCCTGGATGTGTGTTTTGCAAGTTGCTCTGGCCTTGTTTATTCTCTATAGAAGTGTAGGGGTTGCTTCAATGGCTGCTCTTGTTGCCACTGTAATTGTAATGCTGCTAAACCATCCTGTGGCATCATTGCAAGAAAAGTTTCAAGGCAAGGTAATGGAGTTCAAAGATAAAAGAATGAAGGCTACATCTGAGACTCTCAAGAATATGAGGATTCTGAAACTGCAAGCATGGGAGATGAAGTTCTTGTCAAAGATTATTCAGCATAGGAGAACTGAGGAGATATGGCTAAAGAAATTTCTTGTTGGGTCATCAATTGCTAGATTAGTCTTCCATAATGCCCCAACGTTTATTGCAGTGGTTACTTTTGGTACTTGTGTTCTTATAGGCATCCCACTTGAATCAGGAAAGGTCTTATCTGCACTTGCAACATTCCGAATTCTTCAAATTCCTATCTACGCTCTTCCTGACACCGTTTCAATGATGGCACAAAGTAGGATTTCTCTTGAAAGGATTGCATCATTTCTTCGTTTAGAAGAGTTGCAGAGTGATGTAGTAGAGAAGCTTCCTTGGGGTAGTTCCGATAAGGCAGTTGAATTAGTAGATGGAAATTTTTCTTGGGATTTATCTTCCTCTAGTCCAACATTGAAAAACATAAATCTCACAGTTTTTCATGGAATGAGGGTTGCTGTATGTGGTACTGTTGGATCAGGCAAGTCTAGTTTACTTTCTTGCATTATAGGGGAAGTACCAAAGATATCTGGGACTTTGAAAATATGTGGAACAAAGGCTTATGTTTCTCAATCGCCATGGATACAGAGTGGCAAGATAGAAGACAACATATTGTTTGGTGAAGAGATGGACAGGGAAAAGTATGAGAAGGTGCTGAAAGCATGTTCCTTGACAAAGGACCTTGAGGTTCTACCATTTGGTGATCAGACCATTGTTGGAGAGAAAGGGATCAATTTGAGTGGTGGACAGAAGCAAAGAGTGCAAATAGCGCGTGCTCTATACCAAGATGCTGATATATATCTGTTTGATGATCCATTCAGTGCAGTGGATGCTCATACGGGATCTCATCTCTTTAAGGTACTATTTTTCAGCAGTATCTTATTTACAGATGTAGTTTCACAGAATTCGATTCTTCTTTTTTCTTTAATAGGTGATGTGATATAGTTTAAACATGGATATGCTAATTTTTCTTATGCCTTTGGATAGACATGCTGTAATCTGATTGTCCATTTACTCGGCACTGTTTCAGGAGTGCTTGCTTGACCTTTTAAAATCCAAAACTGTGATATACATAACTCATCAAATAGAATTCTTACCTGATGCTGATATAATACTGGTGAGTGATTCATAGATTTCATGCTCAGGAACTAAAACATCCTCATTTGACCAGTTTTCTATTCTCTCAGTAATTTTCTCTTGCTTACAATTTATTTAGGTCATGAAAGAAGGAAGAATAACTCAGTCAGGAAAATTCAATGATATTCTCAGATCAGGGACTGATTTTATGGAACTTGTAGATGCACACAGAGCAGCTTTATCTTCATCAATTAAGTCCCTGGAGAGAAAACCAACATTTAAACAGCCAAGTACCACCAAGGAGAACAAAAATTCATCAACTGATTTTGAATATGAGCAAAATGAGGAAAAAATATATGATCAAAATGATAAGATAGATGACACAAATGAATTAAAAGGACAACTTGTTCAAGAAGAAGAACGGGAAAAGGGTAGAGTAGGGTTTGATGTTTACTTGAAATACATCACAACAGCTTATGGAGGAGCTCTTGTACCCTTCATATTGCTTGCTCAGGCACTCACTATAGGCTTTCAGATTGCAAGCAATTACTGGATGACTGTGGCAACTCCTGTTTCAATAACTGCTGAACCTGATATTGGAAGCTTTACACTTATGGTTGTCTATGTGGCTTTGGCAATTGGAAGTTCAATTGCCACCCTTGCTAGATCATTTCTTGCTGTGATAGCTGGATACAAGACAGCCACTGTGCTCTTCAGTAAAATGCATTTGTGTGTTTTTAGAGCACCAATATCCTTTTTTGATGCCACCCCAAGTGGTCGAATCCTGAATAGAGTATGTTATAGTACGATCATAATTCTTCATTGGTTTAATTCGAAGAGACAACTCATTTACCTGATCATATTGCTTTTTGCATTGTATTAGAGAGTTCAATTCTCTATTTTTCCCCTAAATGGCCTTATTCAATATTTTGCCTTTGGTTGCAGGCTTCAACAGACCAAAGTGAACTAGATATGAACCTTCCAGCCCTATTATGGGCAATAACACTCAATCTGATTCAACTCTTGGGAAATATTGTTGTGATTTCTCAAGCGGTATGGCAGGTGTTTATAGTGTTGGTTCCTGTAATGGCAGCATGCATATGGTACCAGGTAGTTTTATAGATAATGTTTAACCTATATTATATGGCAACAAGAACTGCAGATGTCACCAAGTGAATTTGATTTTCTCTGTTTAATTCTTCATGGCACATGATTTCGTCCTTTATTAAGTATTTAAAGTGTACATAATTTTATCATATTTCTCAAGTTGAGAGGGGAAAATATGAATCTGACTGATATTATTGTGCAAAAATGTCATTTATGCTTACATAGTGCTTCTATAAATGCAGCGATACTATTCTGCATCTGCAAGGGAACTGGCAAGACTAGTTGGTACATGTCAAGCTCCAGTTATACAACATTTTTCAGAAACAATTTCAGGATCAACAACCATAAAATGTTTTGAGCAAGAATCAAGATTTAATGACATAAATATGAAATTGATAGACAGATATTCCCAACCTAAATTATACAGTGCTGCTGCAATTGAATGGTTGAATTTCAGATTGGATATTTTATCCACTCTCACATTTGCCTTCTGTTTGGTTGTCTTGATATCTTTTCCAAACTCATTTACTACTCCTGGTGAGTACTTCAAACTGCATACATTTATCAGTCAAACTTCACTCCTTGGCACCAAAATCTTCATTCCTTTTTTTCACTTCAATTCTTGTCTTTTTCAAGGCATTGCTGGACTGGCTGTGACATATGGACTTAATCTAAACTCTCTTCAGACTAATATGATCTGGTTTATTTGCAATGTGGAGAACAAAATTATATCTGTTGAAAGAATACTTCAGTACACAACCCTCCCAAGTGAAGCTCCTCTTGTGATTAAAGACAACCAACCTGATTGTTCTTGGCCATCATTTGGCGAGATTCATATCCGGGATTTACAGGTACATTTCAATGGTTATTCATTTGTTCCATCATGAATTGAAGGCTACAATTATATTTTCTTGGTCATAAAATATTTCCTGGTTTTCTTATGGTAATGAGGAGCTCCTGTTATGCAGGTTCGATATGCTCCTCACTTGCCTATTGTTTTAAGAGGTCTTACTTGCACTTTTACTGCTGGAGCAAAAACTGGTATTGTGGGAAGAACAGGAAGTGGAAAAACAACTCTGGTGCAAACACTTTTTCGACTTATTGAACCTGTTGCTGGACAAGTATTGATAGATGGAATTAACATCACTTTGATTGGAATTCATGATTTGCGGTCCCGACTAAGCATTATTCCTCAAGAGCCAACAATGTTTGAGGGGACTGTAAGAACCAACCTGGATCCACTGGAAGAGTACACAGATGAACAGATTTGGCGGGTAAGTTGGGTTTGTTTGATAGTACGAAGAACTCATCTCTTTAGTGCATGCATGCATGGTATATTTCCTAATTTGTTTTGAGAAATATTTCAGGCTTTAGAGATGTGCCAACTTGGAGATGAAGTAAGGAAAAAAGAAGGGAAGCTTGACTCCATAGGTTTGAATTCTCAAAACTTTGAACATAGACATAACAGGTGTTACAAGTCACAATCATATGTCTAAATGAAGTATGCATTACTTATCATTACGAGATTTTACAGTTACTGAAAATGGAGAAAATTGGAGCATGGGCCAAAGGCAATTGGTTTGCCTTGGCCGTGTTCTACTGAAGAAGAGCAAGATCTTGGTGCTTGATGAGGCTACTGCCTCAGTTGATACAGCCACAGATAATATTATTCAGCAAACAGTTAAGCATCATTTTGCAGAATGCACAGTCCTTACCATTGCTCATAGGATAACTTCAATCATCGATAGTGACATGGTTCTGTTTTTAAATCAAGGTAAGCATCACTGTGTCTCTTTCTTCTAAAGGTGTATAAAAATGAGAAAAGTAAACAATATATAAGAAAGAAGAGTCACATTGTCATGAGGTTTTAGATCTAAAGTGGCGTTAATCTCTTAAGTAAATTTGACTCAGGTCTTATTCTTGGTTAATCTTCATGGTGTTTTCTCTAAAGACCTACCAAGTTTGGTCTTATTTTAATTTCAATCATATGATTTCTTTTCATTTTGATGCTGCAGGGTTGATTGAGGAATATGATTCAGCAAAGAAACTGCTTAAGAACAAATCTTCAGCTCTAGCTCTACTGGTTGCAGAATACACAAGGAGATCAGACTCTGGTTTTGGAAATTAAATTCAAACTGATTTGAAATTTTCCTCAAACCAGATATATTTGTAATATGTGTTATCCTACCTTGTTGAACTGTGGTAGAAATTTCCTAAAGCCTTTTCCCAAGTGGTTAATCACAATCATTCTCACTCTACCAATGTCATATATTTGTGCTTTGCATAACCTGTCACCAGTCCCAATATTTGGTCAAAGTTTCCCAACCACAAAACAATCACTGCTACATAAATGTAAGAAAAATAAATAAATTAACGAACAAACTAGAAAAATAATAAAAGTTACATCCTCCTCAAAAATTTGAGACAACAAGTACTCAATATAAAAAGAAGAAAAAGAAATTGTAATCAAAACAATTAAAAGTATTCCCAGTGATTCCAAAGAAAAGCTATTAAGTTATGCCATTATTACTAGGATAGGACCACACCAACACTGTGAACCAAAAGCCAAGTGGTGCTCCAATCTACCGTGACTATGATCCTAATTGGTTCCAAATGTTGGAAGTTATTCAGGTTTTTACGGAAAGAAAAATGAATTTTTGAAAATTCCATCCCATCGTTTGAAAATCTATAAGCATAAACTATTTTTAAGGATAATATAATTATTATAAAAAAAACTTTCATTTTTAAAAAAATAAATGATAAAATAATAATTATCAAGTTGATGTAAAAATTTATTTAATGTCAAAATATCATAAAGAAAATGACTTAAAAGTCTTTATATTTGTTTACTTTGCTGGTTGTTAAAATTTAGAGCAATTACACTATTTTTTTTTTAAGTTTGGAGATATTAGATAAATACTTACCTCCATTTGGATAAATAATTTTATAATTATGAGAAAATTTAAATACATAGAATGTAAATCGTTCTTATTTTAAGTTGTTTAATTTATAAAATATTTTGTTAGAAAATGGTAATTTGTATTTATTGAATTTAACTTTTTTTAAATAGAGTATTCGAATTATCATTCAATACAAAAATTATCACCAAAATAAGACATTAATTAAAAAATAATCTCTATAAATATGAAAAAAAAAATCACTGCAAACTTTAAGCGAAAAAAATCTTATTAACATCCATAAAAAATTAATTTTATTATCATTGATCGAAAAAATTTCGACAAACGTCAGTGGAAAAATGATTTTAATTTACATAAGTAGATAAATCGTTCCAACAATATCAACCGAAAAACTTGACTGAAAAATCTTGACTTAAATAGACTAAAATATAGTTTCATTGGCTTTAATAAAAATACATAATCTGACATCGACAAAAAATAGATTTGGAAATGTTGGTAGAGAAATAATTAATAAAGGTTATTATGAAAACAATCTTGACTGTCATCAACTAAACATAACTACACTTGACATCGACTAAAAAAAATGGTTGACATCGCTTGGAAATACCAGCTAATATTGACAAAAAAATAAAAAAAATCTTGAGTAACATCACCTGAGAAAATATTGATTCACGTACGCTTTATATTGTTCCAAAAACAATTTCTTGAATCTAGAAAAATATAATGATTATATGGAAGAACATTGATAACTTTAACCCGTTAGGCACTTGTCTACTTTCCAATGAACACAAAAATATTCTTAAAAGTTTGAAATACCAAGTTGAAGAGTCAAACTATCCATGTGTACTTAAAAGTGTATATGTATCATATATATATATATAGTGAATTGAAAATTCTATTCATTTAATCGATTATCTTAAATGGGTATAATCAATTATTCTCAATAAAATTTAAAAATTAGTTAAAATGACATATAAATTAATTGATTATTACACATGTTAATTAATTATTTAAAATTTTCATTTATTTTAAAAAATAATTAAATTAAAACAAATTTAATCAATTATTTTCTAAAACACATTTTCTGCTCTTTATTTTAATGTATTAACAAGACAAATAATGATTTATTTTAAAACATTTCAATAATAGTTTAGTCGATTATATAAAACCTTAATAGATTAATATATACTTAAAATCTTTTTAACATATTTCAAACCTGACAAAAACAATTCTATATTGGTTAATTTTAATATTGATTGAGTTAAACAAAATCTCTTACCAAGACTTTATTTGTAAGACTATCAAACACATATAATAAAAACTATAACACAATATATCTTTAACATCAACATATTATCATTAAAATAACTTCTCTTAATGCTTGACTTACTCCTCAAGAACAACAAAATAGAACAATGATAATATCAAAATTGATTCATCCTATTAGTATATTATGTTTCATTAAGTATTATTTGGTTATTATCATTATTTTATTCATATAGATTTGATCTGGTTTAATTAGGGCTAAACTATTGAACTTTAATCCAACGTCTTAACCCATTGAATGATAGATCCAATTTTAAAAGCATGAGATTAGATGGTAAGTGTTGAACTTTTTGTAAAGCACTACATAAGTCCGTAAAGGAAAAGGATACTGAATTCGTCATTCTACTTAGCACACTTGCCAATAAACAAACATAATGAGGTAAATAGAAGCCCAGAGGTGAAGCAAACCATGAGATCTCAATATATAAATGCATTAGTAATGGTTTGAACTTCAATCCCTCATCTCATGGTACAAATATCTCAAGTTATGCTTCTCTTAAATACCTTTGCTCTAAAGGAACTACTTTATGCAGAATTTCATAGCATCATCAATTTAGAAGGAAATGGATTTGAGGTTCCAGAGTTTCTTCCATAGAATATTTGTTGAAAATTTAGCCAGACATTTGTGCTTCATTATCCGATTCAAGCAGAACTCTTCTGTTGCCTTTTTCTGTTAAAAAGAATAAAGACCAAGAATCAATCCATAGACAGATTAAACAAGAAATAAAAAAAAAAAAAAACTTTTAGAACGTCTTAACATTTTTTTCACTTCCGAAAATTCAACAGTACTCCAACCAATCCAGCACCACCAATCACTTTTACCAACGGGCGTGTGCATCACTTCATAGGAGCACGAACATCTCATTTCACCTTGCATGCCCAAATTTCATCCCAAAAACAACATGCAACATCACTTGCATCCATACAACAAAAGCTACAAGCTTAAATGCTTACTATCAATAGAAAATGAAATGAAGTTTCATTTTATGTAATGGACAAATAGAATAGTTTTTCAAGAATGGAAAATTGAGGACGTTATATATTAGATAATAGGTTTCATTGCTTCCTTGGTTCCTATAGTTACAAACACGTTAACTTTTATTCTTTAGAACTATCATTTTAATTCATTTTAGTCTGATGTGAAATATAAAAAGGGTTAAAACTGATATGTACAGAAACCAAAATAAGATGTTCTTAAGTACTGAGATTAAAATAAATAAATTTAAATGTTATAGCAAACAATAGAATTATTATTATAAAGATAAAAGCACACCTCTGTAAACCCAAATAGAACATTTTAGCTGCTTTATGGGCCACTAGCAAAGAAGAATTTTTGGTGACAAAATGTACATGGGGCACATGTTTGATCATCCAGTGCTCTTCTCCTCCATCGGGGTCAATCCTCTGCTCAAATTCTGTCGGCATATACAAGATGTCGAGAACTTGGAGTCTCTCTAAGTGTTGGATGCCTGAGGGTAAGGTCTTCAGTTGTGGAATAGACATTATTTGAAGCTTCTCCAAAGACTGCATTGCTCCTCTATCAATATACATGGAACTCAAATTATACAAACCTTTCAACTTTAGTGTCTTTAGTTTTTGAAATCCTCCATTTTCAAAATGTAAAGTTTCTCCTTCATAAGACCAGGGGTCGAAAGAGAGGATCAACAAACTTGGCATCTTTCCCAGAGATTTCAATGGAATTACAGTTAAATTGGATTCAACCAAAGATAATTTCACTAGATTTTGGAGCCGTGGAATCCAACTTGGGAACTCTTTTAATTTGCAGAACAGGCGAAGCTTCCTTAGTTTAGACAAGGATGACGTAACGTGCAAGTCAATTACTTCACTCATATGTTCTACGGAGATATGTAGTCGCTCCAAGAGTTGCATCTCGTTTATTGAAGAAGAAAGAGTGTCAGAATGATCTCCCATAACATCAGTGATCCTCAGATCCCTTAATTTCGTTAGTTTTCCAAGCTCTCTAATTACCACTCCATCTGGATCCATTTTCAATACATGCAGCTTTTCGAGGGATGTCATGCTTCCAAGACTATCCTTCACTGCAGTGGAAACTATTGGCCTACCGAAAAGAAGACGTAACTTTCTAAGCTTTGTAATCTCCTTTGGTACCTCAATCTCACTACCTGTTTGTACATCTAAGGTCTCCAAGTTCTGGAGCTTACCAATGGATTTTGGAAGGCTTCTTAACCATGTATTCCGGAAGCTTAGATACTTTAAGTGGATTAAACTCCCCAAATTTTCAGGAACACGAAATAATGAAGTATCTCCAAAGTCAAGTACCTTCAGCCGCACGTATTTTGCAAGCAACCGTCTGGTGAAGTCTTCAGATAACCATTCCCTCGTGAAAATTAGAATTGACCGAGCATGTTGTGATCCTTCAATTGTTCCACCAAAATCATAGGAACTTGTTGCTATTGTTAAGCGTCGAATGATACCACTTGACTCCAAATGATTATGCTCATCATCAATATACTCACAAAACCCCGTATCCTTTATTTTTCCACGGATCATTTCATGTATTAAGTCATGAACACGGCATGTTTTAGCCTTGCCATATGTGGTAAACGATGATACTAGGACCAAGCTTCTACCGATCAACTCCATTAAATGTTGCTGTGCAACTTCTTCTAAATTTCTTTCTCTTTCATGTTTGATAAACCCTTCAGCTATCCACTGCTGAATTAATGTACCACATTTAACTTCGTAATCTTCAGGATACATTCCGAAATACAACAAACATGACCTCAGATTCTGTGGCAAATCATCGTAACTCAAACTTAAAATTTTTGTTACGCTCTGTAACTCGGAATTGCTCACCAACTCTAAACTTAGATTTTGACTAAACAGGGCCCATTCAGTTGGAGTTTTACATTTTCTATATAAAAGACTACCAATGGCCACAATTGCCAGAGGTAAACATTCACACTTGCTCACAATGTCCAGACCCACTTCTTCGTAATCTTTTGGACAACATCCATGAAAACCGTACCCAAATGCCTTCTTACATAACAACTCCAGTGATTTTTCTTTACTTAAAGGTTGTAGCTTATGCACCTCAAAAAATAAAGACTTCTTACAGAACTCCACCACCTTCTCATCCCGGGTAGTGATTATTATCCTACTTCCATTCTTATTATCAATTAGAGCCAATTCAATGTCATCCCAAAATGTTTCGTTCCACACGTCATCAAACAAGACAACATACCTCTTATTGCACAAGTGCTTTCTGACTTCTTCTATCAACGACATTCGATTCATAGTTGAAATGTCCCGAGGAGGATCCTCCATTCTTTCTTTGCAAAGCTTGATCGTCATATCCCTCAGCAACCCTTCAACAGTATAGGATCGTGACACTGTGATCAATGCATGGCAATGAAAGTCTGTATGGACCCTGTCAAAAACTTGCTTAGAAAGAGTAGTTTTTCCCAATCCTGGCATTCCTACAATAGAGATGACAGTGCGTTCTTTTCGTCCCTCTGTCAACCACTTTTTCAGTGTATGCATAGGGCCTTCAAAGCCAACAACCTCATCTTCCTTAATAAAGAGAGGATCCATTCGAAGCTTTTGCCATGTGAAATTTTCATTTCCTCTAGAACCTTCCGATCTTGGTCCTATAGGAAAATGGTTTTCGAAGCCATCTCTTTCCGTACGAACAATTGACTTGACGTCCAGAATCCGATATGCTATTTGAAGGCGAAGGATTTGATTTTTGATTATCTCAACAGTCTCACAGAGTAAGTCTGCACATCGAGGATCTTCTTCGGGTTGCTTCTCGTTGCAGATAACATAGTCATCGATGACATGTTCCATGCAAAAAGCTGCTTCTCTCAGCCTCATCAACCTTTTTCTTATTCTATCACGCCTTTTGTTATCTTCTTCAGCTTCAGCCACTTTATTTGCATCATGGATGAAATCTTGAAAGCTTTCTAGTTCATCTGTAACTTCTGCAACTTCTTTTGGGAGATCTCTCAGCATCTTTACAGCTTGCAAAAATTTTGGAAGCACATGCTGCCTAGCAAAAGACACTGCAGTTTCTGCCATTTTAGTCTAACTTTCTCTCTCTCGTGCTTTGTGGTAGTGGTAACTGTAAAACTTTATGTTCTTCAACACTATATATAGCCAACAATTTGTAGCTAGCCAAACAACACAGTTTCTGCCATTTTTCTGTATTGCCTTTTTTAATCTTAACCTTACAATTACAATAAATAATTAAAATTATATACAAAATAAAACAAACATGATTAATTTGACTCGGTTTTCGTTTTGTCCCTATACATCCTCTTTATCTATATATCACACCGATACCATACTTTGCATTTTCTATGCGGAGACGAAGACTATGATATTTTGCATATCTTTCTTAAATGTTTCGCCGGCAACAAGTGGGTTTTTCTTTCTTTTTTAAATTGCCGTACAAATTATAGAAATGTAGTGATATTGTGATCCAGCTAAGGTGATGAGATTAAACAACTTTAATTGTATTTTTCAGTGGTTGTTGTTCCAATTAATAAAAGTTTATAAGAAACCGTGTATGCTTTTCGAAGGTTTTGTCTTTCATTACAGGAACATTTGATTATTGATTTGGTTCTATCACTTTAAGTTCATAATTCAGTAAACCATTTTTCTCCCTTAACAGTACGAGAACTAGAAACTAGAAAATACAATTCTTTTTTTGCAAATGCCTCTTAGAAAATGTTTGAGAAGCTTGTTAGTCTGCTACTGTAAGAAAGAAAAGGCTAGCCCTCATGGGAGATATCATTTTTCTTAAGAAGTCCCACATTTTTCGCCTTATTTCTTAGGATGCATTTATACATGTTGGGCAACTTCGTTTAAAATCTGGATATTTGATATGGTAGGCAATAGTTCATTTTGGTATCTTGTGTGATTTAGTAGACAAATAGAGGGGAGGTGTTTGTTAGAGCGGGGACATTTTTTTTTTCAGGTCAACGATAACCGTAGAATACCAATAACAATAGAATAGTGAGATTTACATAACTCATAAAGTAGAATTCTTACCTGATGCTGATCTAATACTGGTGAGTGATTCATAGATTTCATGCTCAGGAACTAAAACATCCTCATTTGATCAAATTTCTATTCTCAGTAATTTTCTCTTGCTTACAATTTATTAAGGTCATGAAAGAAGGAAGAATAACTCAGTCAGGAAAATTTGATGATATTCTCAGGTCAGGGACCGATTTTATGGAACTTGTAGATGCACACAGAGCAGCTTTATCTTCATCAACTAAGTCCCTAGAGAGAAGACCAACATTTAAACAACCAAGTACCACCAAGGAGAACAAAAACTCATTAAATGATTTTGAATATGAGCAAAATGAGGAAAAATATATGATCAAAATGATAATATAGATGACACAAACGAATTAAAAGGACAACTTGTTCAAGAAGAACGGGAAAAGGGTAGAGTAAGGTTTGATGTTTACTTGAAATACATCACAAAAGCTTATGGAGGAGCTCTTGTACCTTCATATTTCTTACTCAGACACTCACTATAGGTTTTCAAATTGCAAAGCAATTACTGGATGACTGTGGCAACTCCTGTTTCAATAACTGCTGAACCTGATATTGGAAGCTTTACACTTATGGTTGTCCATGTGGCTTTGGCAATTGGAAGTTCAATTTCCACCTTGCCAGATCATTTCTTGCTGTGATAGCTGGATACAAGACAGCCACTGTGCTCTTCAGTAAAATGCATTTGTGTGTTTTTCGAGCACCAATATCCTTTTTTGATGCCACCCCAAGTGGTCGAATCCTGAATAGAGTATGTTATAGTATGTTCATAATTCTTCATTGGTTTAATTCTAACAGACAACTCATTTACCTGATCATATGGCTTTTTGCATTGTATTAGAGAGTTCAATTCTCTATTTTTTCCCTAAATGGCCTTATTCAATATTTTGCCTTTGGTTGCAGGCTTCAACAGACCAAAGTGAACTAGATATGAACCTTCCAGCCCTAGTATGGGCAATTACACTCAATCTGATTCAACTCTTGGGAAATATTGTTGTGATTTCTCAAGCGGTATGGCAGGTGTTTATAGTGTTGGTTCCTGTAATGGCAGCATGCATATGGTACCAGGTAGTTTTATAGATAATGTTTAACCTATATTATATGGCAACAAGAACTGCAGATGTCACCAAGTGAATTTGATTTTCTCTGTTTAATTCTTCATGGCACATGATTTCGTCCTTTATTAAGTATTTAAAGTGTACATAATTTTATCATATTTCTCAAGTTGAGAGGGGAAAATATGAATCTGACTGATATTATTGTGCAAAAATGTCATTTATGCTTACATAGTGCTTCTATAAATGCAGCGATACTATTCTGCATCTGCAAGGGAACTGGCAAGACTAGTTGGTACATGTCAAGCTCCAGTTATACAACATTTTTCAGAAACAATTTCAGGATCAACAACCATAAAATGTTTTGAGCAAGAATCAAGATTTAATGACATAAATATGAAATTGATAGACAGATATTCCCAACCTAAATTATACAGTGCTGCTGCAATTGAATGGTTGAATTTCAGATTGGATATTTTATCCACTCTCACATTTGCCTTCTGTTTGGTTGTCTTGATATCTTTTCCAAACTCATTTACTACTCCTGGTGAGTACTTCAAACTGCATACATTTATCAGTCAAACTTCACTCCTTGGCACCAAAATCTTCATTCCTTTTTTTCACTTCAATTCTTGTCTTTTTCAAGGCATTGCTGGACTGGCTGTGACATATGGACTTAATCTAAACTCTCTTCAGACTAATATGATCTGGTTTATTTGCAATGTGGAGAACAAAATTATATCTGTTGAAAGAATACTTCAGTACACAACCCTCCCAAGTGAAGCTCCTCTTGTGATTAAAGACAACCAACCTGATTGTTCTTGGCCATCATTTGGCGAGATTCATATCCGGGATTTACAGGTACATTTCAATGGTTATTCATTTGTTCCATCATGAATTGAAGGCTACAATTATATTTTCTTGGTCATAAAATATTTCCTGGTTTTCTTATGGTAATGAGGAGCTCCTGTTATGCAGGTTCGATATGCTCCTCACTTGCCTATTGTTTTAAGAGGTCTTACTTGCACTTTTACTGCTGGAGCAAAAACTGGTATTGTGGGAAGAACAGGAAGTGGAAAAACAACTCTGGTGCAAACACTTTTTCGACTTATTGAACCTGTTGCTGGACAAGTATTGATAGATGGCATTAACATCACTTTGATTGGAGTTCATGATTTGCCGTCCCGACTAAGCATTATTCCTCAAGAGCCAACAATGTTTGAGGGGACTGTAAGAACCAACCTGGACCCACTGGAAGAGTACACAGATGAACAGATTTGGCAGGTATGTTGGGTTTGTTTGATACTAAGAACTCATCTCTTTAGTGCATGCATGGTATACTTTCCTAATTTGTTTTAAGAAATATTTCAGGCTTTAGAGATGTGCCAACTTAGAGATGAAGTAAGGAAAAAAGAAGGGAAGCTTGACTCCCTAGGTTTGAATTCTAAAAACATTGAACATAAACATAACAGGTGTTACAAGTCACAATCATATGTGGAAATGAAGTAAGTATGTATTATATTAGAAGTGGAATTTAAGCTTTAACTCAATCTTATAAAACCGGCTTATAAGGTAAGGTTTGCACCCATTTACTTGAGATGAGACTTTTCAATAGTTTATAATATGGATGCAAACCTCACCTTACAAGCCGATTTTGTAAGGTTGAGTTAGGCTTAAATTCCACTTCTTGATATAGTATTAGAGCGTATTCTAATACGGTTGTTGGGCCTATCGAGCCACCCGCTATTGGACCACCCTTAAGCAATTTAGTCTCACTCATGAGTTGAGCAGTCTCGACGTGAGGGGAGGTGTGTTGGAGATCCCACATCGACTCAGATTACGAGATTTTACAGTTACTGAAAATTGGAGCATAGCGCTGTCAGACCACCCTTAAACAATTTAGTCCCATGCACGAGTTGAGCAGTCTCGGCGTGAGGGGGTGTGTTGAAGATCCCACATCGACATCCTTAAACAATTTAGTCCCACGCACAAGTTGAGCAGTTTTCGGTGTGAAAGAGTGTGTGTTGGAGATCTCACAAGAGTGTGTTGGAGATCCCACACCAACTAGAGATAAAACTTTTCAATAGTTTATAAATAGATTCAAAGCTCACTATATAACTTTATCCGTCTTGGCACGAGAGATGTACGAGATTTTACAATTACTGAAAATTGGAGCATGGGCCAAAGGCAATTGGTCTGCCAATTGTGTCTCTCTGCTAGTTTGTGTTAAATATTTTAGTTCGAGTTTAAATCTCCCATTATTTAAAAGTTAAAAGAATTTAACAGAATAAAAAAGAAAAGTCACAAACTCAAGGTTTTAGTTTGTGTTAAATATTTTAGTTCGAGTTTAAATCTCCCATTATTTAAAAGTTAAAAGAATTTAACAGTATAAAAAAGAAAAGTTACAAACTCAAGTTTTAGATTTAAGTTGGAGTTAATCTCTTATGTTATGTGAATTTGCTTTAGGTCTTATTTTTTATTCATCTTCCTGGTGTTTTCCTTTAAAGACTCACCAAGTTTGGTCTTATTTTAATTTCAATCATATGATTTCTTTTCATACTGATGCTGCAGGGTTGATTGAGGAAATATGATTCAGCAAAGAAACTGCTTAAGAACAAATCTTCATCTCTAGCTCTACTGGTTGCAGAATACACAAGGAGATCAGACTCTGGTTTTGGAAATTAAATTCAAACTGATTTGAAATTTTCCTCAAACCACATATATTTGTAATAAGTGTTATCCTACCTTGCTGAACTGTGGTAGAAATTTCCTAAAGCCTTTTCCCAAGTGGTTAAACACAAAACTCTACCCTGTCAAATAAGTGGTCATATATTTGTTTATTTCATAACTAGTATGTTATAATTCTCTTTTCACCAGTTCACATATTTGGTCAAAGTTCCCAACCACAAAAATCACTGCTACAGAGATGTATTTTTACATTAACAGATGAGTAGAATAATCACCGGAAGATCTAATCTTCCCATTTTTTTACACTAAGACGAGGCTTAATTATGTCTTAATTAAGCTTTAACTAATTTAAAATTTAAATATTTTTAATTAAGTTTTTATTAACATTTTCTTTACGTAAAGTGTTAGAGTTTGTTTTTGGAAAGATCGGAGAAAAATAAATAAATTAACGAACAAATTAAAAAATAAAATAAAAGTTACATCCTCATCAAAATTTTAGAGAACAAGCATTGAATATAAAAAAAATTGTAATAAAAACAATTAAAAGTATTCCTGTGATTCCAGAGAAAAGCTACAAAGTTCTGCCATTATTACTAGTATAGGACCACACCAACACTGAACTGAAAACCAAGTAGTGCTCCAATCTGACGTGGCTATAATCCTAATTGACCCAAATGTTGGAAGTTGAGTCATTCAGGTTATGAAAGAAAAATGAAGTTTTGAGAATGTCACCTATTATTTGAAAATCTATTTTTAAAGATAATATAAATCACTATAAAAATAAATTTTCTATTTATAAAAAAGTGAAATAAAAAGTAAAATAATAATTATTAAATAGGTGTAAAAATTTGTTAGGTGTAAAATATCATATGATCCAAAAGAAAAATGACTTAAGTTTTTTAGAAAGTCCTTTTAATGCAAAATATTTGTTACTAAAATTTAGAGCAAATACACTTTTTTTTTAAGTTTGGAGATATTAGATAAATACTTACCTCCATTTGGATGAATAATTTTATAATTTCGCAAAAAAATTTAAAGACATAGAATTTAAATCTCTCTTATTTTAAGTTGTTTAATTTTAAAATATTTTGTTAGGAAATGGTAATTTGTATTTATTGAATTTAATTTTTTTAAATAGACTATTTGAACTATCATTAAATACAAAAATTATCATCAAAATAGTAATATTTACATCAATCAAAAAATAATCTCTATAAATATCGAAAAAAAAATCATTACAAACTTTAAATGGAAAAATCATATTAACATCCATAAAAAAAAACTCTTATTGACAGATTGAAAATTTTTCGACAAACGTCAATGGAAAAATGATTTTAAATTACATCAGCAAATAAATCATTCCAACAATATTAACGGAAAAAAGCTGACTAAACAATCTTGACTTAAATAGACCAGAAAATAGTTTCATTGGTTTTAATAAAAATACATAAGCGACCAAAAATAGAGTTTGGTAGAGCAAGTTTTTATCAATATTGTTGGAGAAACAATCGTGATATATTCTATAATAAATGTTATTCCGAAAACAATCTTGACTGTTATCAACTAAAATAACTACGGTCAACATGTAATCATTGTGATATAAATTTGTATTCCACCAAAAATTCATGAAAAATAAGTAAAAGAATTGAAAAATGGATTGAGACTTGAAAAAAAAAACACGCTAATCAAAAGATCAGTGTAAAAAATTAATCATTAAGAAAATTTCTAAAGATAAAGAACCAAAGTAAAATTAGAGAATTTTCAATCTTTAAAGTGAACTAACAAAAGGAGAATTTAATTTAATCTTAAGTTAACAAAAGGAGAATTTAATTTAATCTTAAGTTTACAAAGTGAATGAGACTCATTTTTAGAAAGAAGGGTTTTCTCCGAGGAGTGGAAAGACAACAAAAATAAGTTAACTTTACTAATCAATAGTTAACTATTCTAAATTTGAGTAGCATGTGATAATTTATTAAAATTAAAAAGTGCACATGGATAATTACTTAAATATAAAAAAATGTAATAATTATACTTGAAAGAGCATTGACCACTCTTAGAGAAGTCATACATTAAACACTTATCCATTCTCTAATTAATACAAGAATATTCTTAAAAATTTGAAGGACAAAGTAAAAGAGTCAAATTACTTATGTGTATTTAAAAGTGTATCAGATATCACTGAATCAAAGATTCTATTCATGAAATTTTGAAAATGTTTATTGATTTAGACACATTTAATTGATTATCTTAAGTTACTAATCAATTATTTTTAATAATTTTTAAAAATTAGTTAAAATGACCTCTAATTTAATGGATTATTCCACATGTAATTAATTATTTAAACTTTTCATTTATTTCAAAAAAATAGCTTAAAACAAAGTTAATAAATTATTTTCTGAAAGACATTTTTCTGCTCTTTATTTTAATCTATTATCAAGACAAATAATGAATTATCATATTCTAAAACATCTTAAAAATAGTTTAGTCAATTACATAAAACCTTAATCAATTAATACATGCTTAAAACCTTTTTAACATGTTTCAAACCTTACAAAAACAATTTTATATTAGTTAATCTTAATATTGGTTGAGTTAAGCACAAACTCTTACTAATACTTTGTGGGTAATCATCATAAAAAATAACTTTTCTTTAAGACTTGATTTACTCTTCAAATCCAACAAAATAGAATGATAATATCAAAATTATAGAATGATAATATCAAAATTGGTTCATCCTATTAGTATATTATATGTTCCATTAATATTATTTGATTATTATCATTATTTTATTAATATAGACTTGATTTGGTTTACTTAAGGTTAAACTATTGAACTTTATTTGTTTTATACAAGCACTAAAACATGCATAGGATAACAAATAATACAAGAGCAACTCTGGAATACAATCAAGAAAATATGTTCTATCCTTATATTACATCAAGAAGAAACTAATCAAATCAACTCTTAAATACTCAAAAGATGATATAAAACCGCGAAACACTCCAACAACTTACAAAAAGAAAGATACTAGTTAAAAACAACATACCAGCACAAGAAAATTCAGTAGTACAACACAACCTTTTGAAAGTTTTCTTTGAACAATTTTAAAAACACTCTTTTAGCAAATGAAAATAGTTCAAAAAGATCTCAAATCAATGTCGTAATATTGTTCTGAAAAATCAGATGTCCAAAAGAAGAGTGAATTGAAGATTTTATAGAGTTATGAGACCCCAAATTAAAACCTGAATTTAGATACATTTAATCAATTATCTTTAAGTTGATGATTGGTTATATTTAATAAATTTTGAAAATGAGTTAAAATGATATGTAATTTTATTGGTTATATAAATGTTCATTGATTACTTCAATTTTCTTTTATTTCCAAAGACAATTTAAGACAAAGTTAAACTATTATTTTTCTAAACACATTTTTCTGACATCTATTTTAATATGCTAGCAAGACAAATAATTGATTGTCCTACTAAACATCTCAAAAATAGTTTAATAGATTACGTAAAATCTTAATCAATTAATACAAATTTAAAACATTTTTCACATGATTTTAACTTTTTAAAAACAATTTTACATTTATTGACTTTAATACTCGCTGTGTGCTATACCGAAACTCTTGTGAATAATTTGTGTATAAACACACAATGAAAGGTAAAACACAATAAATCTTTAGTATAACATCAAAATAGGTTATTTTAAGGCTTGACTTTACTCTCTAACGACAACAAAATAGAACAATGGTAATATTAAACTTGATTCATCCTATATTTTTATATTATGTTTCATCAAGTTTATTTGATTACTATCATTATTTTATTAATATAGATTTCATCTGGTTTAATTAGGGGTAAACTATGGAAGTTTAATATAATGTCTTAACCCATTGAATTTAGATCCAATTTAAAAGCGTAAGATTAGATGGTAAATGTTTGAACTTTTGTCAAGTACTACATGAGTCCCTAATGGAAGGATACTGAATTCGTCATTCTACTTAGTACACTTGCCAATAAACAAACACAAAGAGATGAAACAGAAGCCCAAAGGTGAAGCTTTGCCCTAAAGGAACTACTTTATGCAGAATTTCATAGCACCACCAATTTAGAAGGAAATGGATTTGAGGTTCCAGAGTTTCTTCCATACAATATTTGTTGAAACTTTAGCCAGACATTTGTGCTTCATTTTCCGATTCAAGCTGCATAATCAGAACACTGTTGCCTTTTTCTGTTCAAAAGAATAAAGACCAAGAATCAATCAACAGAAAGATTAAAAAGGAAAAAAAAAAAAAAAAAAACTCAACAAAACTCGTCGTAAAAAATCAATTATCAATCGACAATAGAAACATTATCACAGGAAATGCCATGAATGAACACTGGAGAGTATAAAATTCATCCAACATAATCGTCATGAAAATTTCCGATAATTTTGTGGTGTACTGATGACCTATTTATAAACATATAGCAACCACTTGTTTGAAATTTTAACACTCCAAAGCATATTTAAGATAATCAAACAAAATGGGTAGAAAACAGTACGCCTACCAATTCTGCACCAGCAATCACTTTTACCAGCATGCATGTGGATCACTTCACAGTAGCATGAGCATCTCATTTCACCCTGCATGCCCAAATTTCATCCGAAAAACAATATGCATCATCACAAAAACTACAAATTTAAATGCCAACAATCAACAGAAAATAAAATTAAGTTTCATTTTATGCAATGGACAAATAGAATAATTTTTCAAGAATGGAAAATATGAGGCGTTATTTATTAGATAATAGGTTTAATTTCTTCCGTGGTTCCTAAAGTTACAAACACTTTAACTTCTATTCTTTACAGTTATCATTTTAATTCATTTTAGTCTGATGTGATGTATTATATAAAAAGGGTTAAAGGTCATATGTAAAGAAACTAAAATAAGATGTTCTGAGATTAAAAAGATGAAGTTTTTGTAATATCAAACAATAGAATTATTAATAAAGATAAAAAGCACACCTCTGTAAACCCAAAGAGAAAATTGCAGCTGCTTTCTGAGCTATTAGCAAAGCAGGATTTTTGGTGACAAAATGTACATGGGGCACATGTTTGATCATCCGGTGCTCTTCTCCTCCATTGGGGTCAATCCTCTGCCAAAATTCTGTCGGCATATACAAGATCTGGAGAACTTGGAGTTTCTCTAAGTGTTGAATGCCAGAGGGTACGGTCTTCAGCTGTCGAATAGATATTGTATGAAGCTTCTCCAAAGACTACATTGCTCCTCTATCAATATAGATGGAACTCAAATTAGACAAACCTGTCAACTACTTCACTCCGATAAATGTGCAAATCAATTACTTCACTCCGATAAATGAAGATATCTAATCGCACCAAGAGTTGCATCTCGTTTATTGAGGAAGAAAGAGTGTCAGAATGATCTCCCATAACATCAGTGATCCTCATATCCCTTAATTTCGTTAGTTTTCCAAGCTCTCTAATTGCCACTCCATCTGGATCTATTTTCACTGAATTCAGCTTTTCGAGGGATGTCATGTTTCCAAGACTATCCTTCAGTGCAGTGGAATCTATTTTCCTACCCAAAAGAACACGTAACTTTCTAAGCTTCGTAATCTCCTGTGGTACCTCAGATCGCACAATTGTTCGTGCATCTAAGGCCTCCAAGTTCTGGAGCTTCCCAATGGACTTTGGAAAGCTTGTTATGAGTGTATTCCGGAAGCTTAGATACTTTAAGTGGATTAAACTCTCCAAATTTTCAGGAACATGATATAATAAAGCATCTCTAAAATCAAGCACCTTCAACCGCACGTACTTTGCAACCAAGCGTCTGGTGAAGTGTTCAGATAACACTTCCCTCGTGAAAATTAGAATAGACCGCGCATGTTGTGATCCTTCAATAGTTTCACCAAAATCATAGGAATTTGTTGCTATTGTTAAGCGTCGAATGATACCACTTGACTCCAAATGATTATGCTCATCAACATACTGACAAAACTCCGTATCCTTTATTTTTCCACCGATCATTTCATGTATTGAGTCATGAACACGGCATGTTTTAGCTTTGCCATCTGTGGTAAATGATGGTACTAGTACCAAGCTTCTACTGATCAACTCCATTAAATGTTGCTGTGCAACTTCTTCTAAATTTCTTCCTCTTTCGTGTGTGATAAACCCTTCAGCTATCCACTGCTGAATTAATGTACCACATTTAACTTCGTAATCTTCAGGATACATTCCGAAATACAACAAACATGACCTCAGATTCTGTGGCAAACCATCGTAACTCAAACTTAAAATTTTTGTTACACTCTGTAACTCGGAATTGCTCTCCAACTCTAAACTTAGATTTTGACTAAAGAGGCCCCACTCAGATGGAGTTTTACATTTTCTATATAAAAGACTACTACCAATGGCCACGATTGCTAGAGGTAAACATTCACACTTCCTAACAATGTCCAGACCTACTTCTTCATAATCTTTTGGACAACATCCATGAAAACCGTACCCAAATGCCTTCTTACACAACAACTCCAGTGATTTTTCTTTACTTAAAGGATGTAGCTTATGCACCTCAAAAAATAAAGACTTCTTACAGAACTCCACCACCTTCTCATCCCGGGTAGTGATTATTATCCTACTTCCATTCTTATTATCAATTACAGCCAATTCAATGTCATCCCAAAATGTTTCGTTCCACACGTCATCAAACAAGACAACATACCTCTTATTGCACAAGCGCTTTCTGACTTCTTCAATCAACGACATTCGATTCATAGTTGAAACGTCCCGAGGAGGATCCTCCATTCTTTCTTTGCAAAGCTTGTACGTCATATCCCTCAGCATCCCTTCAACAGTATAGGATCGTGACACTGTGATCAATGCATGGCACTCAAAGTCTGTATAGACCCTGTCAAAAACTTGCTTAGAAAGAGTTGTTTTTCCCAATCCTGCCATTCCTACAATAGAGATCACAGTGCGTTCTTCTCGTCCCTCTGTCAACCACTTTTTCAGTGTATGTATGGGGCCTTCGAAGCCAACAACCTCATCTTCCTTAATAAAGAGAGGATCTATTCGATGTTTTTGCTATGTGAAATTTTCATTTCCTCTTGAACCGTCCGATCTTGGTCCTATAGGAAAATGGTTTTCGAAGCCATCTCTTTCCGTACGAATACGTGACTTAGCATCTTGAATCTGATAAGCTATTTGAAGTCGAAGGATTTGAGTTTTGATGAACTCAACAGCCTCACAGAGTAAGGCTGCACATCGAGGATCTTCTGCAGGTTGCTTTTCGTTGAAGATAAAATAGTCATCAATGACATTTTCCATGCAAAAAGCTGCTTCTCTCAGCCTCATCAACCTTTTGCGTATTCTATCACGCCTATTGTTATCTTCTTCAGCTTCAGCCACTTTATTTGCATCATGGATGAAATCTTGAAAGCTTTCTAGTTCATCTGTAACTTCTGCAACTTCTTTTGGGAGATCTCTCAGCATCTTTACAGCTTCCAAAAATTTTGGAAACACATGCTGCCTAGCAAAAGACACTGCAGTTTCTGCCATTTTAGTCTAGCTCTCTCTCTTGATTTGTGGTAGTGGTAACTGTAAAACTTTATGTTCTTCAACACTATATATAGCCAACAATTTGTAGCTAGCCAAACAATACACAGTTTATTATAATATATTTCATTTTTCTGTATTGCCTTTTTTAATCTTAACCTTACAATTACAATAAATAATTAAACATGATTAATTTGACTCGGTTTTCGTTTTGTCCCTATTACATCCTCTTTATCTATATATCACACCATACCATATTTTGTTTCTTATAATGTTCCTGTTCACACAGATTTATTGCATTTTCTATGCGGAGACGAAGACTATGAGGTTTTGCATGTCTTTCTTAAATGTTTTGCGAGCAAGTAATGGGTTTTTTCTTTCTTTTTTTAATTTGCCGTACACTGTATAGCGATGTAGTGATATTGTTATCCACCTAAGGCGATGAGATTAAACAACTTTAATTGTATTTTTCAGTAGTGGTTGTTGTTCCAATTAATAAAAGTTTATAGGAAACCGTGTATGCTTTTTCAAAGTTTTTCTCTTTCATTACGGCAATAATTTCATCTGATTATTCATTTGGTTCTATCACTTTAAGGCTAATAATTCAGTAACCATTTTTCTTCCTTAACAGTATGTACGAGAACTAGAAACTTAAAAATACATTTTTTTTTGGCAAATGCCTCTTAGAAAATGTTTGAGCAGCTTGTGAGTCCCCTACTATAAGAAAGCAAAGGCTAACCCACATGGAAGATATCATTTTTCTTATGAAGTCCCACATTTTTTGCCTTATTTCTTAGGATGCAATTTATTTATATTGGGCAACTTTGTTTAGAATCTGGAAATTTGACATGGTATCCAATAGTTCATTTTGTCTGATTTAGTAAACAGAGAGAGGGTAGGTGTTTGTTAGAGTGGGGACATTTTCTTGGCCAATAGTAACCATAGAATAGGTAAAGTGACCATATTATTATAATCCAATTCTTTATGTTTTTCCCAGTTCACTTATCTCTTCCGTTGTTGGCTGATTCAGCAACTGCCATTGTTAGTTGTTTTGTATGTATTTTGGCTATTAGACAGTTCTCAATTAGAATAACTAGTGGGGTTGGTAGTTGATGAGGTAGTTTCTTGATGGTTAGTTATTGATAATTTCTCTATAAATAAAACACCATTGGATCTCATTCATCTTCTTTTAGTCAATCAGTGTGGTTTTTTCTAAGATTGCATTTCTCTCAAAGTACTTGACATTAGCCTATGATTTCTATCCCTCCTATCTTGTTACTGGTTGCTACTTATTTGTCCCTTTAATGGTAAAATAGCCTAAAAAAGTGAGGCTGGTATATGAAGAATCCCAGAAGATGTCAGATACCAAAGAGGGGAAGAGGTGGATGTTCCAATAGGAAACCTTTTGGTTTTGGTTTTCAAACGAACCTCTAGAGGTTTTGAAATTAAATCAAAAAAAGAAACAAAATTTGGTAGCGCACCTTATTTAAATTTTGTAATTTTTAATACCTTAGTTATTTAAAAGGAGTCCCTTAAATAAACAAGTGTTTGAGAATTGAGAGTCTTTGAAAATCTATTGCATGCATTTTTGAAAATTTTATCCTGATCTGAAAAAAAAATGTGTTTGAGAATACATTTTATAAATTCTGGAAAGTGTATTTAAGAAAATATTTCCGGAAAATGTAATTTGGAAATCAGTTTAAAGAAGAGTAAAATAGTTATTTTGAAAATTATGGGGGTGGAAGTTCAAATTAAAGGAGTGCAATAAACATTACAAGAAAAAAAAAACTATTTTTAGTTATCAAATAAAATGATTGTTAATTATAACCAAAATAATCACCAAATTAGATTTTGGTTGCTAAATAACTACAAAATAAAAATAATAATTAGATTTAGTCACTAATTAAGTCCAAAATGGCCTCTAACATTAGCTACTAAGGTTTTAGTCACTTATAACATTATATTCTAAATTAGTCTCTAACTTAATTAGCTAAAATCATGATAGCTAATGTTAGATACCAATTATATATTTTGATTTAATTGATCACTAAATTCAATCATTATTTTTATCTTATATTTATTTAGCAACTAAAACCTTATTTAATGATTATTTTGGTTACAATTAGTAACCATCTTATTTGATAGCTAAAAACTTTTATATTGCAAAATCAATATGAACTATTGGATGTTTCTAAGGTAAGTTTCTCACTGCTAATTTTTTTTTTTTTCAAAACGAGTTAATTGCTTGACACAATGGCAAAAAAAAAATAATGTATATCAGAATCAAAGTTTTAATTTGCGTGTTCAACTGTATTTTCATCAATGTTCTTCTTACGAATTTAACCTCTTGAAAATTTCACATTTAATATCCATGTAACATCCTTAAACATTGCAGTTGCAAAGTTCAGATGCACATTGCTAAGAAATGACGTTTCTAACTGAAGTTTGAAGCTAAAACTACAGAGCCAAGACAACATTCAAACGCTATTATTCATAAATAGCAATTAAAGTCTGAAACTGAATTTAAACAGATCTAAACTTAACCACAATCTGTTTTTGTGATCAGATGCTACGACTTTTTGTGAGATGAGATGAAATTTAACTGTATTATAGGTGCAGCAAGCTTAAAAATTATAGGTGACAACTAATTAACATTAACAACATGCAAATTCAATACTGGCATAGCAAGCTCCCATATGTCTCTAAAAGAATAGAGATCATATCTGCGAAAGTCAAACTAGCATGCATGTGTTTTTGGACAAGTAGGTGATAACTTTAATTTGGCCATGCAAATATATGACCAAACCAATATTACGTAATGTGTAAACAATCCAAAAAGTATTTATAATGATGGGCATGATCCTTTTAAGCAACAGCATGAAAAGTCAAATTCAATAAATTAGCTATGTATCCAACTTGTTGAATAAATTAAAGAAGATTATCAACTTAAGATAATTGATTAAATGCATATAATTTCAGTTTTTAATCAGCGGTCTCAGAATTCTATAAAATCTTCGATTCACTTTTTTTGATCTCCGAAAACAATATTATAACATTCATTTGAGATATTTTAAGCTATTTTCATTTGTTAAAAAGAGTGCTTTCAAAAAGAAAACTTTCAAAAGACTGTGTTGTGCGAATTTTATTGTGCTCTTATGTTGTTTTCTACAAACATCTTTCTTTTTCTAAGTTGTTGGGATGTTTCTAGTTTATATTTTCTTGAGTGTTTAAGAGTTGATTTGGTTGATTTTCTCTTGGTGTGATCCAAGGATAGGTCTCTTGATTGTATTCCGGAATTGATGTTATATTGTTTGTTGTTTTATGTATATTTTAGTGCTTGTATAAAACACATGATACATGCATAACCCAAGAAAGCTTCTGTTCACAGTGTTATACATTCTCTATTGGCGCTTTCCCACTTCAACTACCTCTGCCAAATGAACTGAAAGAAGGACAAAATTTATATCTAGTTCTATAGGTTTTGTCTGTACTATTCTCCAATTACAATTGGAGAATCATCTCGTAAAATGCATCATCCCTTAAGGCAAACATTTATTTTTCTTGTTGCCGACATAAAATTCTAATTATAATTAAAGAACAGTAAAATAGCAGCCATATTTGATCATGAAAGGACCCAAATCTAAATTTATTCGGTGAAACAACTCTGAATTGGAAGTACTATCACTAAATCTACTCAAAATTGCACGTTCCATGGGGATCCAATCGTCCAAGGAAGCTGGATATTATTTCAATGACATCTCAACTATACACTAAAGTCTTGGTTATCCAATGACAAAAGTTTAAGCTTACAATGTTAACGACAAAACTAAACATAAATGGTACTTGAAGACAACAATAACTAAAGAAAGTTATCAGCTAAACCTCGCAACAGAGAAAATTTATTTCCTTTTAATACTTCATCCAAATCACAAATGTGATTACGGATGAATCATATACCTTTTTCATGTACAATCAAAACTTGCTAGTGCACAAGTCAAATGTCAACCAAAAACCTGGTAATATTGCAATAGTTCAGGAAGAAAAGGAGAGCAAAAAAAATCTCAGGGTGATTCATTCGTGCTACAAAATTTAGTTACATTCTTACTTTTGTCAATAGAAGAAATGCCATAGAATTCTTCTAGGTACGCCAAAGCTTCTGAGTTGCTGTCACAAACCTTCCACAATGATGCAACCTCTCCTTTAGAGACAGTTCCCCAACCCTCACAATCATTTAAAAAGTCAAGCAGCTTTGAATAAAATGAATCATAGTTCATCAATAGCAAGGGAACAGGAAGCTTTGATCCAATCCGTTCTAGCTGAATCAATGCCAGCATCTCAAACACCTCATCTAAAGTACCAATCCCACCAGGAAGGGCAACCACAGCTGTCTTATCAAATGAGTTGTTCCTCACTACAGCATCCACCAGCCCATGCTTCCTTGCAGAGAAAAACCTGAGCTCAAACGTTAAAACAAACCATGCAGCCAATTACATACATGTCAATAGAACATGTTATCGATCAACAGTTGAAGATTACCTGCAGGTGAGGTAATTTTCTGATGGTAAGTATGGATGAAAGTTAGATGCTGTCCATTCACCAGCTTCTTTTCCTATCTTGAATCCACCGACTGGTTTTCCTGCTAGCATAGCACCTTGAGTAACAGCATCCATTAGCCCTGGTCCAGCCCCTGACCAAGAAGTGCAATCCAAAAGATTTGCTATCTGTGCAGCAGGATATATGAAAAAAAAAAAATAATCATAACTCGTAAAAACCTTTGCCACTATCACTGCTGTTAATGCCAGAAAGCATGTGATTAGGTAACAACTGAATGAGATCTTATACAATACCCACCAGCATCTAAGCTGAAAAAAGAGGCAGGAAGCTATTGTAAGAAGGTACTTGCCTCTTTAGCCAGTTCTTGTGCCTGCACATAATGTGAATGGCTGGGTCCCATCCTTGAAGAACCCAGGTACACAGCTCCTCTCCCTAATCTGTTTATGAGTTCATAACATTTTTTAATCTCTTCTCTAACCTGTAATATTAAGAAAACAGAAAAGAAGAGAGTAAGGAATCAGTTTCCTGGATTATCACTGGAATTGCAAAAGTTCTTGATATGAAGTTAAATAAGAGGGAACGAATTAACAGTATAGAAAAACTCTGTCTAAAGTGTTTTTCCAGTGAACTCAAATATGTAACAATTACGATTGGTCCCTGCCATCAAACACTATTATTTCGGAATTGCTTTATAGAGCTGCATCAAATACCAAGGGTTTGCTTTATTTATAGGCACCAGAGATTGAAATATTAAGTTCAAAAATCCTTAGAGTGACACCTGCCTGATTAAGCCAAAAATATATTGCCCCAACTCAAGACCAGATAGAATATACCGTAGGTCATACAACACTTTGCATCATATATTGCATCTTACATTTCTTAACCTCACTCCTTTAAATGAGGCTTATCCATGATATTCGTTATATAATCAATAGCACCTTCCACCAAGTGCAAGAAAAAATATATAAATTGAAAACGAATTTAAGAACCAATACTCTCTGAGGCAGCAAAATAGCAAGGCCGCTAGTAGACATGTTAGAAGCCAACAACTATTTAAAGCCCTACTAAAATATGAATTTCATGACTAGCAAACAAGAAACCTTCTAGAAACAGATGATGTTATTAGAACTGGAAAATTTCAATCAGAACTTAAGTTTTTCATAGATTAAGAGGATAAAAAAGAAGGTAAGCATGACCCACTGTAATTCATCTTTACTTATTTGGTAAAATGTAATTCAATTTAAATTGAACTGCTGGGATTCTTCTGTGCATCTCATCCAATTAAATCCTAACATCCTTATATGACAATATTTTCAACAATTAGGTCCGGTACAAGCAAAAGAATTTCTCTAAAACAATCATCACTTATTAGAAATCTCATTAAAATTATCAGCTTATCTCCAATTATCATGGCTCAGTTCCATAAGAGTCACCACAGCAATCACCAGCCATTTTCACAAATTTTGTTTGCAACTACTTCCTGAAAGGAACCTAGCCAAATATGCAACCCTAGTCCTAAAACCAACACATTTTTATGTTACGTGTTCCAGTTTCCCTACCCACGATCATAACATTCACAACAACAGAAGAAGAACTTCAACTACAAAAGTAATCAAGTTCCATCAGCAAATTGAAAACTCAACAGAATAAATATTCCTAGCTTCCCATCACTGCAGCACAGGCAATTTTTCTATCAATTATCAACAACATATTCCCAAAAACAGATTCCATTGAACACATCCTTACCACTGGACACAACCTTTGAACTAAAACATCACACAGCCATCAGTTGTCACCCCATTGCTTACATGGATTAACCCCTACTCTTCCAAGCAACCCAACTAAACAGAAACTTTCATAACACAAAAGGGTTTGAACTTTCACCAATTCCCATCAAATATATGCGGCAAGAAATAAACAGATAAGCAAAAGGCACTAACTTTAACAAGATGGTGAATGCTACCTCATCTGGGCTCTTCCTCTCATCCAACTCACTGAACTCTTGCTTGCTTAGAGAAATCTTTCTTTGAACGGCTTTGTGCTTTGAGAACTTGAAGCCAATTCTACTGTTCTCTTGTCTTCTGTACAAAAAGTGGCACTTGATTCTTGCTTCATGAGTGTTTCTAAGTGCAATATGGGTACCCAACGAAGCTGCCATTGAGAAACCCATCCCTCAGATTCCTAAAGGCGTCAACTTTTGAAATCGTGTAAGCACCCAAAATTCAAGGTCTGAGTTTTCTAGGAACATAAACTTGTATGGTCACCTCTTCATTGCAGGAAAAGGAATCAGGAATGAACAAGGTACTCCTCTTCTCACAACTTACATAACAAATATTTAATCATGCTTTCAGTGTAAATCTGATTTTGTTTTCTAAAATTAAAAAATTTATTTTAATTCCACAAAAGAAAATTAATTTCCAAACATTAAATTTGAGAAAATAAAATTATTTTAAAAATTCATTTTAAACATATCAAAGTGTTAATAACATCTTCCTGAAGATTCATCCAAACAATCTTGATAAATTGAATTGATGTGCATTCGTGAATAAATAAATTTAATAGCTTTAACTAAAAAATAACTTTTATCAACATCCACTCAGCAATATTAATTTATATTAATTGAAAATAATTGTTTTGGTGTCAATAGAAAATTTTAATTGACAAACAGAAAAATAACTCTGTCAATACAAGACAAAAAGAATCTTTATTAATATTAAATTGGAAATAATTCTCACCTACATTTTAATTGACACGTTGATATAAAAACAATTTTCGTAAAATCAGTTAAAAATAATTTTAATTGCCGTTATCAGAAAAATAACGTTTCACATTGTTAAAAAACCATCTTTTACATTGAAAAAAAAAAATCCTAACTGCTAAAAATTAACACTAGCTTCTCTCGTAAAAAGAAATTGACAACAACAAATAAGATAACATATGCTTCGTTAGTAAAAAACAATATTAAGTGAATGAGATCAACCCAATATATTGAACTAACTAAAAAAAAACATAAATATAAGAAATATATTTATATATTTATAAAATTTTCGTTTCCAATAAAAAAGAATACAAATATAAAAAATATAGATTTGAGAGACAAAACAATATATTTTTATAGATATAATATCTTAACATTACTCTCATATTTTTTAAAAATTTACTTTTAAAAAAATAACATATTTGTAATAAAGTATTTCATTAGCCCCCAAAATTGTCCATCCAAATATTTATCAGTAATTTTCTATTTCCAAATTCGTCTTTCATTTTGCATTCCATTCACATAAAAAAAATTAATTATGCATAATCTTTTAGTATATTTAATTAAAAATTAAAATTATGTATTTTCAACAGTTTTGTTAGTTTAAGTTTAATTTTTATAGATATAATATCTTCACAGTGTTGCAGCGTGTTTTGAAAAATAAAAAATAAAAAGGGTTTACAGAAAAATAAAGTCATTATCTATCCCATCACGAATAAATGAAAGTATAATTTTCAGTGTGCTTTTTATTTCATTACTTCAACTTTTTGTGTAATAAAATATCATTTGTTAATTATAATTCAATTTATTATGGAGGTGCGGTTAGTAATTCTGGGGTGCAGGAAGTAAAAATCTCAATGTGGCCCAATGGGTTATTAACCCTAACCTCCTCTTCCTCCCCACCTTCATCTTCTTCTTCTCATCGTTGAAAGCGTGAATTTACTAGCCAGAGCTCGCAGCAGTACCACCGTTCTACTCAACCAAAATGGGTAAGTTTCATTTTTCTCTTTCTCTCTCTTATAACTTAATGCCGTTGATTGATGTGAGTTTGCGTAGGTATCTCTCGTGATTCCATGCACAAGAGGCGCGCAACTGGTGGCAAGAAGAAAGCTTGGAGGAAGAAGAGAAAGTAAGTTCTTCTACCTCTAACTAATTATATTTCGTCATTAATTGATTACATTTTTTGATAATCAATGATATGTGTTTTAACATCTGTTTGGATCTAATCAGAATTAGAGTGAAACACTCAGTATTTCAAGGTTTATCAGAGTGAAACCCTAATTTTAACCAAAGAAGTTTATCAATGTTATGTTTTTTTTTACGAGTGATGATTTTGTGTTTAATGGGGTGTGTTTGACTGCAGGTACGAGCTTGGGAGGCAGCCAGCAAACACAAAGCTGTCAAGCAACAAGACAATTAGGAGGATTAGGGTTCGTGGTGGGAATGTAAAGTGGCGTGCTTTGAGGCTTGATACTGGGAACTACTCTTGGGGGAGTGAGGCTGTGACTCGCAAAACAAGGATTCTTGATGTGGTTTACAATGCATCCAACAATGAGCTTGTTCGGACTCAGACGTTGGTCAAGAGCGCCATTGTTCAGGTCGACGCAGCGCCCTTCAAGCAGTGGTATCTGCAGCATTATGGCGTTGACGTTGGTCGCAAGAAGAAGATTGCTGCCTCTGCCAAGAAGGAAGGAGAGGTACATGGTAGTTGAATTGCTTGCTAATACATGTTTGTTTACATATAGTTTCTCTTTTAGTTGCTTTCCTAGCTGAATTGTGGTATGAGATTTAGTATCCTTTAGCCCTGTGTCAATGTTGGTTGTTGGAACTTGGAAGCCTGCATCTTTTTTTTCATTGTGAAGACTTTAGTTCTTCAATTTCAATATCCAGTTTCGCTGCTCAGTTTTATCTGTATGGGCATTGTGCACTTTATCTGGTTATGATACAATTTTTTGTCATTCCACTAATTCTCGTTATTTTATAAGAATTTAATTTTTATGCATTGTCCCTCTTGAACTTTTTTACATAGATATTCAATGAGATTTGATAATTTTATCACATTATCTATCTATTTCATAAATATAATGTCGTAACCCTTTGAAATGGTAACTTTTGGTTGGATATCTATGTAAAGACTTTTCAACGTAATATATGTAATTAAACTTATTTTATAATTATCTTTTGAAGTATCAATGTGGACAAAAAATCTAAAATGAGTTCTGGAACTGTGTTGCTAATGCTACATGAAATAGTTTATTTTTTAAACTTGGGAACAGGTTATAATTTTTTACAAAATTGTTTTTCTTTAAGAAAATGTTGTATATTTTGCTTGCTTATTGTTTATTTGCATCATTCACTCATTCGGTATATTTCTTTTGACAGGATGGTGAAGCTGCAACCGAGGAGGTGAAGAAGAGTAACCATGTCTTGAGAAAATTGGAAAAGCGAAAACAGAGCCGGGTGCTTGATTCTCACATAGAAGAACAATTTGGAGGTGGTCGCCTTTTGGCTTGTATCTCTTCTCGACCTGGCCAATGTGGCCGTGCTGATGGGTATGTTACTTTGTACTCAATTAGCTAACAGAGATGTATCTAGTGCTTGTTTTCCTGCTTCCCAGTGAGAGTAATTTTTTAAATTGCCATCCCATTTTCAACTTGCAAGAGCATATATATGATGACCTAGCATTTAAAATATGTTGTTAGTGCCGAAAATTAAGGGATTTAGTCTGTCGAGTGTTAACAGCTTGATCTCATATTGTGTTGAGGAGATGTTGAAATGGTTGTGCTGTGGTTACCTCTGGTAAAATGAAATTGCAAGACATTGATGTAAATCAGTAGCATTCCTTATTAGCAATTTTATCATCTAATCTGAAGCAGCATGTCTGGTAATGCTAGCATCAAAAATATATTAACAGTTAATCAGATGCTCACTTGTAAAGTTCACATGCTTCACAGTTTTGCCAAGTGAACAATATTCTATCATTTTTAATTTAATGGTTCTGGCTGTTGGTGCTTAATGTCTTCTGAATTTTTGGCAGAAATATATTAGAGGGCAAAGAGCTGGAATTTTACATGAAGAAGCTTCAGAAGAAGAAGGGCAAGGGTGGTGCTTAAGATATTGTCTATCTTCCTAACTCTTTGTATCACAATTTCTTGATGGTCTTAACTATCCAGTCAGATTATAAGTTTTGCTAGGAAGTCTACTTTCTTGTGGAGGGAACGGTTTATGGTGTAAACATGGCCAAGAACTTCTATTTCTTTACTTAGAGTGAGTTTAAATTGATTATCTCCACCGTTACAGTTTTATAGTACATTGACTCTCTCACCTTGTATTTTCCTGAACATGATGTCTAAAAGTTTTTAATTGTGTTTCTGGCCCCTGGCTGCGAAAGAATCTTCGGATCCATGATCTATGTCCCATAATGAGCAAGATCATAAACCTTAAAATCAGGTCATGGGCATTATTTCGTTAGAGCAGGCATATTTAAGGGAGAAAATGATTAAACTTTCTCTTTGGAATTATTTCAGTTTCAGTTTAGTTTATAAGTTTAATTGTGTCCGATGAGTAGTTCTTTTGACTTCTTAACTTCCTATTCGAGATGGACTCCTTTACGAGTCAAACTCGGTATGGTGAGATTTTTTTAATCAGATAGACTAGTCTTGGATTTATTCTTTTCATATCATACTGATAGATAGGTTTTGTAGATTCAAGACACACTGATTTACATTGTTGGATTCAGATATTTGGACGTTCATATTGTAAAAACGGGCTAATTTGGTACTTTGCTCAACCAAAAGTAAACATAATCGACATTTGATTAGGAATGGATTTTGATTGGCTGATGGCTCACATATCTTAGGTGTACGTTTATCAGCTGATGTGCTGGTTTTCAAAAAGTGTGGTGCATGCAATATCCGTTACCAGTTAGTAGTAATTTTTAAACAATTTGGAGACCCCGTCATGTTCTTGTTCATGGGATAGCTTGCTATCGAACAAATATCAAAAAGACTCTAGCATAAACGAAAGTATCAAAGGACTAAAAGAAACTCTGCTTTACTTGTAGAACAAATTTGGAGAAAACTTCTAAAGTGGTTCTTTAATTAGAAATTTTGATAAGATACAAGTGACGTGTATTTTTACAGAATGGCATGCAACTCAAAATAGTTTGAACTGCATAAAAAATATCGTTGTCATTTTGATGGAATAAAAATATGTAAACAACTTCACTATTCTTAACAAGCTAAAATAGCTATCAATATCATGTAACATTCCAAATATTTGAGACTAAAATTTGTAGGCTTTTACAAACTTGTTTCACAGTATTACATAAACGAATAATAAGAGATCGCCACGTTCATCTTTAGAAAAGGACTAATTTATTGAATTTTGAGAGATTATTAGAGAAAGTTTTTAGAAAACTTGGTAGTATTTCCAAAAGCAGTTTTGGCAAATTCTATTTTCATTATAGTTCGCTGTTGTGAAACCAACTTCGGACTACACTCAATAATAACAAATTCCAATGCTGAAGCCTACTATATGGCTTTATATTTCCATTCTTTATCCTATTTTTCATATGCTGGGACAACACAAAAGCCTTACCAAAGACTTTGACGACGATATATACAAGAACCATAAGTTGATAAGATCATTTGTATAAACAAGGGAAGTTGAAGCCCTGCAAATAAGGCAACTGGGACACATGCCAGAAGAGCAATTGGGATTGACACCCATTTCAGTCTCTCCCTTAGCAACAAATCCAGAGCTGCACCAAATGCTATCATTGTAGTTACAATGGAAATGAACAAAGAAGCCAGACCCAATATTATTCTCTCAGGTAATTTCTTCAGAAAATCTTCTTCTGCATAATGTGCAGTTAGAATTGATAAAAACATCAAAAGGGAAACCATGGAGGAAAACAAAGCTAATGTATCTGACACAACGAACACCATGAATGTGTTATCCGACAAGAATAATGGAAATCCTTTATCTTGGTTGTTTCCTCCGGGTACAGTTATAGAAGCAGCAAAGACAACTGTAGCAATAAGAGTTGCAACCAACATACAAGAGTTTGATGTATCCTTCATCCAAACCTTTGCTTCTTCAAGCAAGGGCTTATGCTCTTCCCTGAACAATTGCCAAGGTGTTTTACCATCTTGGTTTTTAACTTCTTTATGAAGAGGATGATCCCATTTCTCTACTTCCTGTTGCACATTATAAAGTGTTATCAATATTTTAGTATAATTGATCTTCAAAAATATCTAATAAAAGAGTTATGAGATTAAACAAACCTTAAACCACTGCAACTCTTTTTGCATTTGAAAGGCTGCACCAGAAATTGATGCCTGTTGAGGAGAAGCAAACCTTGCAGCTAGATGTGATGTGGTGTTTTGTGATTCATCTAATGCCAGGATTAAAAACTTGCAAACTATAGGCATCTTGCATAGAAGACTAAAAACCTTCTCTTGCCTATACTTGATGGCAATTTGAGCTACATATCCTTCATTTGGCATGTGAGTCCAAACCAAATCAGGAAAAAACTGGAAACAGATCCTTAAAATTTCAACTATGCCTGATGATGAGGCATTGAAAACAATGTCTGCACTCACAAAAGACTGCCAGAATTCAGTGTCATTCAAATTTGAAACCTGTGTGCAAACAAGTTCCACCAATCTCGCAGCAGATACGTGTCTCAACTTTGCCTCTCTGACTAGCTTTATGCCAGGAACTGCACATGAAGTTTTGTATTTGTTTTAATTAAAGAATAAAGATTAAAAGGAGAAGACAATAGTTTAAGGATATATGGAAACGCTCTGCTGGACAAGTACAACATACCAATGTTCTGAATTCCATTCCACATTGTACTTCCAAAATAAGATTGGTGATGGCTTGAATTCCCCAAAGAATCTTTCAAACTTCCTCTCAAATGACTTGGTGGTAAAAAATCAAGTTCATCTGGCACACCTAATATAGTTGAAGAGGAAAGTTTAAAGTCATTCAGGCAGAAGTGTATTGCAATGAAGCTTGGTAAGAAAAGAGAATAATATCAAAATAGGGTCCTTACAGTGGTAAATGCATCTTTTCCAAAACCCAAGCTTATTTCCACTTTGAAAGTCCGAGGGCAATTTTGACAAAACATTAAGTATAATGCTTCCCTTTGAATCTGAGAGTGTAGCCAAATTTGGATAGCGCTGGAGAAGATATATAGTAACATCTGTAAATGGGAGACCCAAAATAATAGTTATAAATATAAACAACAGGGTACAATTTACAAACATATGGATAATAATATTATTTATATGCTTGGTTATTAAAGTAGCATAACATAATTGATAATTATTCTATAGCATGAAGCAGAGTGTGTATGAATGCTTGAATAGTTTGGTAATCTTGTAGTACATTACTATGGCTCTTTATGGTGCACTAGATATATAAAAATATAGTGCTGAAAGCCTGAAACTACTAATAGGCAAATTTAAGAGTAGAAGAATGGCACTATACTTCATTTGTTCAAGTAAATTCTACATACATTGAAAATTCCAAGATAATTTAAGGATCTTTTGAGTCTAAGAAAATGTTTTGTTTTCACAAATAATTATAAAAATGATACATTATTTCTTCTGTTTCCTGATTTCAAAGTTCTGTACAAGGAATGGTGAAAATAGAAGACTTGTTTTTACCATTTTGTTACAACTTTATTTTAATGTCGTTTTCACAATTTTCCTTACAAAATTTTAAAAATAGAGAACATAGTTACTCAAGAGTTTAATTTCTATGCACTGTCATTTTGTACTGAATAATATCTCTCTTTGCTGAGCAAAGAAAAAATTGTTTACCATGAAATCCTGCAGCTGTAAGCAAAGCAACAAGTTGACCAGCAGAAGGACCAGAGAAAGGACAGCCAGGTCTCTCATCTGTAGTATTCAAAACAAAGTACCATACCATTTCTTTGCATCTAGCAGAGGTAATGCTGTAGATAAGTGGTGTGAATCCTTTGAAGTCAGTGAGTTGTGTCAGAGAAGGATTTTTATCCACCAATGCCTTGGCAGCACTTCTGCTTTCCCCCATTGCAACATAGTGCAGGCAAGTACAACCCATCAAGTCCACCTCTTCAAGTACTTTTGTAGGAACATTTTGCACCAACTTCTCAACAATTTGCCACTGCCCTCCTACAGCTGCAACATGCAGCGCAGTCCTCCCAAGTATGGTGATCTTTGCAGTCCATGCACTTTGATCATTGTCAAGAAAAGCCTTTGTAGATTGCCAATCTCCTTTTAGTATTGCTATGTGCAACGGATGGTAGTAACTGTGATTAAATCCCCTACCTTTGGACGATAAATGCAACAACATGAGTTCCTATGGAAGCATGAAAAAACCAAAAATGCTAACAATGCACTCTCTGTAACGCTCTCATTCTAATATAGTCTTTCCTACTGATTGAAATTTGTTGGAAATCACCAAGTTGTGTAGCTCTCACTTCTTAGTCATTGAACTATACTCATAGTTTTGTAGTCTTTAATAAACTTTAACCAATCAAATAGATGTATATGTTTTAGGAATGTATTGCTAAATATAATGGCTTAAAGGCCACAACATTTTTTTTTTTGCAAAACGGCACTTAATGAGCATGTTTTCATGTCTGTTCTCACTGTGAATGTATAAACTATGAATCTTATCGTCTGAAAAGTATGCTTATGAAGAACATCTGGTATATCATGATTTGAAGCAAGTTTACAAGTAGAATAGTTGAGCTTTTCAACAAAGGGAGATTAGACATCAAATTGAAAAAAAGGGGAGGATTATATTTTTCTCTCTAAACTTCATTTATTTGGATTTGAACCTCTTTAATCTTTTCATAAAAAGAAATATTTCCTATCTCTAATGCTAAAGTTTAATTTATCAACATATTGATTGTGAAACTATAGGAACACATACTGAAGTAAAATTTTACTGGTATCAAAATCAAGATACATGAAAACTGTAAAACATATGTATATAACAAATCACATACCGAACTCACTAGCAGCAGCCTTAACATCATCGAAAGACATGAGTGGACTTCAATGCCTTTTTACTGCAAAACTTTGTAGTGGTTTGGCAAGGTGAAACCTTGTTCAAGGGTTTACTAGATGCTGCAAAAGGGTAATGGAAAACATGCACAAGCAGGTTCCTTCTGCACTTTCAGATATATGAGTTGGAGATGCTTTCCCTGAAGACAACGCAAAGTCAGAATCACTTTCCAATGCAGCTACAATTGCAACAGTTTGCAAATCCTATTCTTTACATTTAGAATGAAAGGGCACATGGAACACTTCAAGTAGAGGTTCTGTCAGTTCACACAATGAACTCTTGTTTTTACCTTTCTTTATGTATATATTATTCACTGTGCAGTATTAAAATATTTGTTTGTGTAAGCTTTTTAAAATCATGAAAAAAAGTAGAGTACTGATTGATGATTCTCACTTCCACCACCTCAACTTTTCTGTGACATGTAAATACATTGGACAATATGCTTTGCCAATAAAGAAGTAAAAGTTACACATGTCTTCTTAATATCTTTTTAGGATGTTTGCCAAATGTGTGAAATTTGAAATGTTTTTGCTGTGCTGTTTTTTGTATTTTTATTAACCAAATAACTCATCTCCCATTTTATTTACCAAAATATACTAATTACTTATAAGGTGAGAAATCATATCTTACCTAATATTTTTCAACTTTTATAGATGAGAAATTCTTCATTAACTAACTGATTTCTTTTAAATTTGTTTTCATTCATCTGTAAATCTCTTTGATTTTTTAAATTATTTTAGTTTTGATTAAATTTTGAAAATATAGATATTTTAATATTTTAAATTAGTATAAGTTTAATTTTTCTCCAATAAATACAAATATTTGAACATTTGTAATAGATTCAATTATAATATTTACCTAATAAACATAGATATTTTAATATTATTAATTATTTAATTTTATAAAATTAATTTTATGAATAATATTATTTTATTTATTTTAGAGTAAAATTTTATAAATAATGACTGTTTAATTTTTTAAATTATTTTAGTTTTAATCTAATTTTTAAATATGGATATTTAATATTTAAATTTATTTAATTATTTAATTTTCTAGATAAATACAAATACTTTAATATTTGTAATTAATTTAATTATTTATTTATTTTATTTAATTAACATACATATTTGAATATTTTTAATTAATTTAAGTATTTAATTTGTCTTCAATAAATACAAATATTTTTAATTTATTTAAATATTAGTTTTTATTTAGAGTTTTTAATTTAAACAATATAAGTAAAAAAATAGCGTTTCAAAATTTAATTAAATGATATTAAAAAATCAATTCTTGAATATATTAATAAAGCTAATATTTAATTTTTAATTATTTAAAATAATTAAAAAAATTATTTTTTTATATTTAAATATATTAATAATGCATTATTTAAATAAATATATATCTATTAGAATTGTTAAAATTTTATAATAAAAACATTAAAGTTTTATTCGAAATTAAAAAAAAAACTTTAAAATATTATTATTAAATATAAGTTACATAAAATAATTATTTAACATACAAAATACATGAAAAAGAAAAAAAAAATTGATATAAAATAGAATTAAGAAATTCAGAAGAAATCACGTTCCAAATTTTAACAGGCTTGCTAATCACGTTCCAAATTTTAACTGGTTTGCCAAACATGTCAATTTTGACTTTTTTTTTATTATATTGTTTATGACTTTTTGATTACCCAAACAATTAATCTCTTATTTTATTCATTAAATATATCAATCATTATTTTCTCAATTTATTAAATAAAAATAAAATGATTAATTTAATTAGAAATGTTAAAATATTTGTATTTATTGAAAAATAAATTAAATATCTAAATTATTTAAAAATATTAAATATCTATATTTTAAAATTTTAATTAAAACCAAAATCATTTAAAAAAAACTAAAATATTTAAAAATAAATCAAAACAATTTAAAAAAATAATCGGGAAAATCAGTTAGTAAATCAACGACTTCTCACCTGAAAAATTTGAAAAATGGAACGTAGGGTGAGAAGTTGATTTGGGGGTAATCGATTTTAAATAAATAAAATAGGAGATGAGTAAGCTTCGGTTTTGGTTCTTATATTTAACATGTGAATGCTATAGAATAAATATTTACATAATTAAAGTTACGATATGTACATATTTTTTTAATTTATAAACTATATTTTAATTAAGATTCATAATAAATCAATATCCTTAAATATATAAATTATACTTTGAATTTATAATGAATAATTTAAATCGTGCTACGAGATTTGCTTTTTGTTCATTTTCTTCTTAAATAAGCTTCAAAATTGGCTTTTACTGTTTTAAGACCCTGAAAAGCCCCTGTTTTAAAATTAATTACTAGCCTATTGTTACTTCAATAGCATATATAGACTTTATTTCCTTATAGATTCACAGGAAGCCTTCACAGAGAAGATAACAGTTAAATCCTTCATAGAGAAGATGACCAAAAGATCAAAAGTATTGGATCTCATATTGGAGAAGCCAATTTGAGCCAGTTTAAGATATGTTTGCACAAAAGCATTTGAAGAAAAACAAAACAAATTAGTTATAAACATTGCAGAAACTCATCAATTTAAAAGACACTCTGCATTATCTTGATCCCCTCTAAATATCTGCTCAGAATTTGACAAGGATCACAGAAAAATTAACAATCTTGGAAGCAGAAATTAGAAACTTCATACCAAAGTGCAACTATAAACAATACAGAAACTCACGTACTGCTATAAATATTGAAGATGTGCCTGCTGATAGCATTAGCAACAATATTTATTCTTCATTGATTTAGGAATCACATAAAGGAGACCAAAGGAGCAAGTACGAAAACCAAAAGCTTTCATAACCTAACTTCAGCTATTTCTTAAATCCAAGGTTACTAATTGTCTCTTTGACCAACTCATTGCGAGCCTGAGCATAGTGCTCTCTCGTAGAGGATACCTGTGTTCTCTCATCATGAGAATCTTTACGAGCCAATTTCTCATACGGGGAAGTATAACCATACTTCTTTTTCAACGTCTCCATGACAAATTTGTGGCGAGCTTTGATTCGAGCTTGTTGGGGTGCAACATTGACATAAGAAAAGTGCACCCCAACAGCTAAAATGGCGGCACCAGAGAGGAAGCATGCTATGGTCATGGCCAGTTTCTTGGGTGTTGAGGGAAAACACAGCACCATTTTCTCAACCACCTATCACATCATGAATTAACCATTTCAAAGTTTATACTATGTGAAGCCACAAACAAACAATTTGTATCACCACATCTTTGATAACAAAAATGCACCTTTCATTACTGCATAATAGTTAACACAGGATCAAAGATTGTAACTGGCACAGTATAGGTGTAAATTCACTAGTCCTTGTATAATATACTTTTATTTTAGAGTTTTAAGAATTGCACAATTGCAGAAAGAAAATACTGGTAGCAATTTAACAAAATGAAAATAGAAACAACCAGGCATTTTATCAAACATGTGTAGTGCATCATAACAGACGAGAAACCATGAAATAGAGAAGAAGCAACGTGATTCTACCAAATCATAAGCGAATTGGAAATTGGCTTCACTACGAAAATCAGATGTTCAGGTTTATCAAGCGAAACATAAATTTGATTTTGGGCATTATGCAATGGAATTTGGCTATATTGAAAACCGATTAATAGGGTACCAGCCTAAGTGCTGAATCGCGTTTTGGGTTGTGCTTGTTGGTAATATATAAGCACTTCTACCACCCAGCAACTGTTCTGAAAGTGACCATTTTTTCTATCATATTCGATAATGAAACTATATAGACACTACAGTGCTTCATGCTTCTCTTTTATTTAAAAAATATTTGCACAAATAAATCTATCTATTAAGCTTGATTTTATTTAAAATACTTAAAATTTAGAAATCGTATATAGTTATTACAAAATTTAAAAAAAATATATATAGCGGAAATACAGGAGTTAACTTATGCACTTGTGTCCGCAATTATACAATTTTTTGTATTTTTATTGTATTGAAATAATAAAAAAAAATTACGTCCTTATAACATAGAATATATAATTATTTTTATTTAACGATAATGTATTCTCATTAACTTTCTATTGCTAACATATTTTTTTAATAAGTTAAATATTCATTTTTAGGATTATATTATAAATTAATAAGTTTAAAAAAAAAAAGCTAACATATAAATATTATATTTCTTGTGGGCTCTTCGAATTAAGAGATTATGTATATACTTTAAGTAGAGGTGGATTTACTAATTTAATTTTATTAAAATTACCTATTTGTACTTTTATTAAAGTTGTCAATTTATATTTTTTTATCAAATAATAAATTTATTCCTATTTGGTAAAAGGTAATAGTTTATAAAAAAGAAAAAAAAAAAAAAAAAACAGTTACTCAAAAGTATATGCCCTTTAATATAAGGGTATAAATAAAATAATGAAAAATATTAGAATTAGAATAAAAAGTAAAAAAATAATAAATAGTAATTTGTAAACCCATACATTAAAGTAAGTCATATCTAAACAAGTAAATTAGTTGCATAAAGTCAGATAAATTAATAAAACAACATATTATTATTAACTACACAACATTACTAATAATTATATTCATGCAGTCAAATGATTATAGTTTAAAGAATTTTGCTGCTATATTGCATTTTCAGTTACAACAACGATATTAAATACCGATTATTAAGTACTAAAAAAATAAGAGTGCATAAAACAAACACACATGAAGCATTTATTATTTGAATAATCCAAAAAAATCATGTAGTTAAGATAGTTTAACATAACTCTCAGCATACTCTCATGACATGCATCAACAAAACCCTAATAAGAAATCTAAAAGGGAAATTTGTCTTCCCTGAAATATTTATCAGTCAAAAATTTAATGCAATTTGTATGGTAACCTCAAAAGGAAGTAACATTATATCTGTATCAAAATTAATCAGAAAAAAAAATGAGGTAAGGGATAAACCTATTGTACAACAAAGTCTTGAGTGGGGAAAAAACTCAATGTACAAGTGAAAATTTTGAGACCCCTCTTCTGTATACAACTCGTGGGACAAGAGGCAGGTGAAGGAAACAGAATCCACTGCAAAATGCCATATTCTGCAGGTACTAACTATCCTGCATTCTATATATAAACCAAAACAAATGAACCTTTTTCTCATGGCATTGATCCTGCAACCTTCAAGGGTATCGTGGAATTGTCAAGTCAAATTCAGTTTACAACAGTGATGCTACTTCTGTTGCAACAAGATATCAGCAACTTTGTGTATCCACTTATCAGAACTTTGCAAGCCAAATATGAGATGTGAATCATTGGAAACTAAAGATCACCTTCCATTTACACTAGCACAGATATCTTCAACACTTCCAACCACCAAAACAGTTAACATCCAAGGCTTTTCATTATGTCAGTCAGCTCTTTGATCACAGTTCCAGGATCAGCATGTGATCCAGCAAGGTTGATGGCATGATACTCCAACCCTTTCCACCGTGCAATATATGCAAAATGGGGGCGTCTGAATTGGCTGCTAATGATCTCCAGAATCACAGTTTTAGGCAATGCAGATACTATATGAGTAAGACCAGCACCATGAGCACCAATGATCACTGATGCATCTTGAATGGCTCGAACCTGATCCTTCATTGACATGTGCGCAAACAATCCGTTCACAAGGTTAATTTTACACCCTTTATGACTAGATACCCAGCTCTTCAAGGACTCAAACACTTCTTGCTCGTTACTCAGTCGTGATTCAACTTTGCCACCGTGACGTGGATGAGCTAAATAGTCTTCTCGGCGAACAAAGAGGACATTGTGTCCAAAGAGTGGTTTTCCACCACGGCGTATGTTTAACGGTAGCCCAAATGCTGCTCTGATCATTTCTCCGAACTCAGAAAGGCGTGCAGTTTTGTGGTCATCAGGGTTTTGCCACAGTTCTTGTGCAGGAACTCCATTACATTCTATATCTTCTGTTAGTCCTTTAAACAATGCTGTCTCATATCCCAAAGGTGAGAAAATAGCATGACGAAAACAAACGGAACCACTGAAGTTTTTGGCATATCTCAGGCTAGAGAATAAGGCCTTCCATGTCTCTTCAAGAGGAGCCTGAACGTTTTGGAGGAAACTTGTAAATCAACTTGCAAATTTAATGATCTTGCAAACTTAAAAATATGTCAATACTGGTGTCTAACAAACAACTAAACTAGTCATATTGTTAAGCCTTGAGAAGAGTGTATTGTAGAATTGTTGAAACTTGAAAGTTTAGAAGATTATATTTAATCTTAAGTTTCCTACCAAAAAGTTCAAGAAATTCAAAGACATAGTACCACTATTGATTCTTTTCATTTATACATGGAAACCCAGCTTGGTCCAATCAATTCCTTATATGGAAGGAAGCAAAAAGCATCTAGATTATAGAAGAACGTCTCAAGTTATCAATATCAACAATTACTTGTTAATTTCAAATCGGGTTACAACAATTACCGACATAGTTAATAACGTCTTAGTTTCTTCACATTTTTTTGCATTTCAAAATCCTAGATTTAACCTCCATTTTCTTGGGTGCTTAGTCAACAGCTGATGTCAAAAGTTCTTTAAAGTGGTCAAAAGTATGCGAATCAACAGCATCAAAGATACTACATGTTGTTCGCTTTTTGTGCTTTCTTAGGATGCAAAGCAACACCATTAGAATGTTGAAAGTAAATGAAACAAATTGACAAAACTGATAGTGCATACCATACAGTGGCCATCAACAAAGATCAAATGTGGTAGATTAGGCAGACCGGTGACTCTAGAAGAAACATAAGCACTGTACCAGTCTGTAACAGTATGAAAAAGATTAGCATACTCAAAACGTGTCACCAGAAGTGTTGGTTCCTCAATCCACTGCAAGCAAAAATCTTGTCGTCAAACTAGAGGGAAAATAAAATTGTACAAAGAAAGCTAACAATAAGGCAACTGAAAACTTTGTCAAGTGAAGCTGGTTGTGAAAAATTAAGAGCTCAAACAAACAGAGGAAGTATACAGGGAATGATAAGCTTCACAAATTGAATATCTCATGCACATTCACTACAGAAGGAAAGGAATACTTGCATATCTAAGGTAGTCAAAGCACCTAAACTTGATCACAATAAAGATCTTACCCAACCAAATGCACATTAAACACCCTTAGTTCACTCCTAAAAGTGGACTAAATTTAATGAGTCAGACTAGATATAATAAATTAATAACCAATTACCATAACAGATTTCAATTCAGAATCAACAAAACAAGGAAATCCACAATTATCCCGGTCAATCCAAGCACCACTCACAACCCTACAACTAAGGTTTAAAAGATCAGTTCACAATCTTTATGAGGTGTCTGGGTCTACAATTATGGCCAAATCCGTTACATTTATCTGCAACTTGTCACAATATCAAGGTTTCTGTCAAAATCCGTTACATTTATCCACAATTTCTCACAAAATCAAGTAACAAACCCACACAATCTAAAACCTTGCCTACAACAACTCAACCACTGAACAACAAACACCCACATGAACAAAACCACAAAAAAACCCGAACTTTCCACTCCCCTCACCTCATCACATTCAAAATCCTTCCCTCCCACGATCCTAATCTTGCTGATCAAGTCCCTCATGGTGTGCCTCGTGACCTCTCCCCTCGGTACAAACCGATCCAAAAATTCACGGTCAACCAGAAACTCCCGGTCAACGAATCCACCCCCATCAACCTCAAAAGCACCGTCTTGAAACGCCGGCAACTCCTCCTCCTCCCTCCGCCCAATCACTGCCGTTAGACTCTCCCCGCCCCCCGACATCGCGATCCTCTCCGGCACCATGCGCAACCTGCCCCCCTCGCACACGGAGCTCCGGAGAGTCTCGCTGTACCAACACCGGAACCACCCGGCGCCGTCTCGGGGCCGGAGGAGGTCACGGCGGTCCGTGAAGCCGTTCCCGAAGTAGGCCTCGCAGGAGCGGAGAGGCGCAGTGGTGGCACTCTGCGGCCAGGGTAGGTAAGAGGGGAGAATAGGCCATGGCTTTGAAAAGTGCGTTTGGTGGGAAATGGGTGTGAGATAGTTCTTAACTTTCAAAGGAGAAGAAGATGAAGAGGGTTTAGATGAGTGGTAGTGGGTGAAGTAGAGGAAGAGAGACAAAGAGTTGAGGATGAAGAGGAACACGAGTGTTTGAACAAGCAACGTTGTTCTTCTGTTCATGGCTGGTTCTTCTTCTTCTTCTCTCTGTTATCTCTCTTGTTTCTCTCTCTCCCCCAGTAACAGTGTTCGGTTGGGGGAGAAGTAGGTGTGTGATTTTATCAAACCAAAACAGACCAATTGGGTGGTGCCATGTGCACATGGTGACGTGAACTTGGTCCTCTTCTTTCCCAAGTTTTTCTTCCAACAAGAAGAAACAGATCCAAAATGGGAAAGTCTAGTCAGGAAAGAAATGGAACAGTGTTTTCTAAGGGTAAAATGTGTATTTTATTATTTCTAAATCTTAAATACAATATAACTATTTTATGTTAATTTTGAAAATATTTTTAAGAATTTTGTAAATAGTTCATTAATTGTAGATTGCTATAAAAATCAAATAAATACTTTCAAAGTAGGAAAAATCATAAAACTTATTAATTATTAAAATATGTACCTACTTGGGTAGGAGTCCCGGTTCACCTTAATATTTTTCAGGATAACCTATCTGCGTTATGGTCGGTATCTTGTGTATGAAACGGATTTAATTCGCGATTTTAAACGCTTCTATTGTCATTATGAGCCGTTATATCGTCTTTAAGGACCTCTGAAGATAGGGGCCTATAAGTATGGGGAAAAAGGATTCAGGAAGTATCTTCTTACTCTTCTCTAAACCTTGCACCTTTTTCATATAAAAAAACACCTTTTCACTCTTACTGACTTGAGCTTCGGAGAGTCTTCTGTAGGTGAACCCCCATTCGGTGAAGAACTCAGGTACCGACTCCACCTGTAGGACGTCTCCCTCTCGGTCTGGTAAGAACATTTGGCGCCCACCGTGGGGCCCTGATAAAACGTTGCCCAGGACCACCCGTTCAGAGTATGGACCCAGCCGTAATTGAAACCCTCCAAGGGGTCGTTCAGCAAAGCGTGGATGCCATGAAGGCAGCGCTACGCGAGAGCGAAGTCAAAGTCCAAACCGCACTGCAGGCCACCCTTCAGGAGAATGAAGCCAATGTGCAGAAAACCATTCGGGCGGCCAATGACAGAATTGACGCTCGATTCCGAAACCAACAAAGACACCATGACGAAGACATGCGCGCTCTCTACGACCAGATGACTACGTTTCAACGTGGGGGCGACGACCGTTTCAGGATTCCAGGACAGACCCTTCTACCCAGTGGGACGGAGAGACGCCCGAGGGAAGTTCAGGGAACGCATCTTAAAGCGAAACACCAACTTCAGCCCATATGGGAACAAGTGAACGTCCCAGCCGGTCCGAGAGAACGCACGAACATCGCAGACGCTCAGAAGAACCAGAGAATGATTGTTACTACCGAACCCAAAATTACCATAGTATGTCGTTCGAGGAGGTCCCGCCTCCTCCGTTCCGGGACGAGTTGAAGGAGCATATTGGGGGTTTTCATCCCTTTACTCCGGAAGTGATGAGGGCACAACTCCCCTCCAAATGGCAATGGCCACACATGGACACATATGATGGGACCTCTGACCCAGAAGTACATGTCAAGTCCTAATGACCTAGGCAAATCTTTTCTCTACAAACGGACGGGTCCATTGTCAACTTTTTCCTACCACACTCAAGGGCCCGGCCCTAGACTGGTACTATTCTTTACCCGCTAAATCAATAAATTCTTTTGAGATGCTCTATGCCAAATTCACGGCAAGGTTTGCCGATAGCAAGCCGGCTTCCGCTTCGTCGGCTTCCCTGCATCAGGTTGTGCAAGGTGACAATGAATCTCTACGACAGTATATGACACGATTCACCAAGGCAACATTGCTAATACCCGACCTCCAACCAGCTGTCACAAGACACTCGCTTCTAGTCGGGTTGAAACCCAGTGCGTTTCTGGACTCGCTCTACGCAGATCCTCCCCCCAACATGGACAGTCTGCGGGCTCGAGCAGCCAGGTACATGAGTATAGAGGAGAATGCCGATGCGAGGAAGTGAAAGTCTCAACCCCAAATGGCTGAAAATAGCAGGTTTCAGAAGAGAATCAAACCCGGCAGGTACGACCGTTACACACCCCTTAACGCTACTCGGGAAACTATCCTGCAGGAGGCGTGCAGTTTGGAACTCATACGACTGCCCCGCTTGGGGCGTCATCAGCCGGAGGCAGACCCGACACTTAGGTGCAGCTACCACCAAAGCATCAGACACAATACCGAGGAGTGTACCAAAGTACGAGACCTCATAGAGGAACTCATTCAATCAGGGGCTCTGGCCAGCTTTGTTCAGAAAGGCCAGAGGGAGGGCCCCAGACCTCTCGGGACCCGAGTCGGCCGGGGAGGCCGCTTTCAGGCAGGCAGAGGCCGTGGTCGAGTTCGGATCGGGTATGAAGAAGGCAAGGCGAGGGAGCCCAGGGTCGAGGCGCCAATGGAGCAGGTCAGCAGGACTCAAAAGCCGCTACAGGATCGGTGAACGTGGTAGAAGCCCAGTTCAGTGCGGTGGGCACCATCGCAGGAGGCTTCGCAGGCGGGGGCTCGACCAACTCCTCTAGGAAGCGGCATTTTAGGAGCATTAACTCAATTGCATATTTACCGCCTCGATCCCTGCCGCCCATTACATTCTCCGACACAGGCTTCTCGATCAATGATCCCAAACAAGATGACCTTGTAGTCATAACCGTCACTATCGCCAACTGGAGAGTTCATAAGGTCTTGATCGATCAAGACAGTTCAGCTGATGTGCTGTACTGGTCGACCTCTTAAAGCTGAAGATACCCGAGGTGTCTGTCCAACCGTATGTCGAGCCTTTGGTGGGATTTGCAGGTCAAAGGATCCACGCTAGAGGATTTGTAGATCTCTTGACGACTTTTGGTGGCGGCCAGTCGTACAAAACCCTGACAGTCCGATACATTCTGGTGGAAGCCGACACATCGTATAACGTGTTCATCGGATGTCAAACCCTCAATCAACTGGGTGCAATAGTATCTACTCCCCACATGGCCATGAAATTCTCGGGCCCGGATGGTACTATTATAACGATAAAGGCGGACCCCAAAGACGTCAATGTTATATGCAAAGCCTAAAGGTCAATCCTTACACGATAAAAGCGATAGCGGAGCAAGCAACCCAAACTGAGGAACTGCAAGACCCTTTGGCCTAATGTAACAGGACAGAACAGGTGGAATCCAAGAAAGAGACAAGAGGCGAAAAAGAAATCAATCTAGATCCTAGGGCCGAATTTGAGGAGGGTCGACCAACGTTCGATGAACCCATGTCCATGGTCCAGCTTGGTCCGGGTTCCCACCAGGTCACCCGATTGGGGCTCAGTACCCCTGAATTGGTGAGAGAAGGCATGGAACGAGTATTGAAAAACAATGCAGATCATTTTGCATGGAGCCCCGCAGACATGTCCGACATCATCCCAGATTTCATGTGCCATAAGTTAGCCCTCTTTCTGCAAGCAAAACCCGTATCGCAGAGGAAGAGGAAGCTCGGGGAAGAAAGACGGGAGGCGGTTGAGATAAAGGTCGCTCAGCTTGCGAACGCCGGATTCATCAGAGAGGTAGTGTACACCACGTGGCTTGCGAATGTGGTAATGGTGAATAAATTCAATGGCAAATGGCGGATGTGTGTGGATTACACTACAAGGCGTGCCCAAAGGATATATACCCGCTGTCAAGCATAGACCGACTGGTCGACGGCATCTCGGGATACGAAATCTTGAGTTTCCTGGATGTCTACTCAGGATACAACCAGATACGCATGTATCCCCCAAACGAGAGCAAAACGGCGTTTATGACAGAAAGGTCCGACTACTGTTACAGAGTAATGTCATTCGGCCTCAAGAATGCAAGGGCGACTTACCAATGGCTGATGGACAAAGTTTTCCATGAACTCTTGGGCAGAACCATGGAAGTGTATGTTGACGACATGGTGGTCAAGTCCTCTCAGGCCGTAAATCATGCGGCAGATCTGGAGGCGGTCTTTGGGAAAGTTAGGAGGCACAACTTGCGCCTCAACCCCGACAAGTGCTTTTTTGGTGTCGGAGGAGGAAAGTTTCTCGATTTCATGATAACGCAGAGAGGGATAGAGACAAATCCAAACAAGTGCGAAGCTATACTGAAGATGAGGAGCCTGTCCTGCCTAAAGGAAGTCCAACAGCTCAATGGCAGACTGGCAGCACTTTCCCGTTTTCTACCGAAGTTAGCCGAGAAAGCCAAGCCGTTCTTTAAAGTGTTGAAAGGAGCCAAAATGTTTGTGTGGGACAAGACCTGTGAAGACACGTTCGCCAGCATCAAGAAGGACCTTTCCACCCTGCCCGTCTTGACAAGCCCGCAATCTCAAGCACCTCTGCTGGTATATTTGGCTGTCGCACAGTCGGTCATCAGCTCTGTCTTGGTGTATGAAGAGGGCCGAAAGCAAAGTCCTGTGTATTTCACAAGCAGAACCCTCCAACCGGCTGAAGAACGGTACCAAGTAATTGAAAAGCTCGTGTTAGCCCTCGTATTCTTGGCAAGGAGATTACGTCACTACTTTCGCAGCCATAACCTGACAGTAAAACTCGACTACCCCATAAAGCAGATTCTGCAAAAACCAGAGTTGGCCGGAAGGATGACGGCGTGGGCTGTCGAACTCTCGGAGTTTGGCCTCCGGTGCGAATCCAGAGGTCCGATGAAAGCACAGTTCCTGGCCGAATTCCTGACAGAATTACCCCTAGTGATCAAAGAAAGGGCGGTTTGGTTGCTCAGTGTTGATGGGTCATCCAGTAAGAAGGAAGGTGGGGCTGGTGTCATTTTGGAAGGTCACGGTCATGTGGCAATAGAGCAGTCCATACGGTTTGAATTCGAGACCTCGAACAATCAGGCAGAGTACGAGGCCTTGATCGCGGGATTACGACTGAAGAAAGATCTCGGGGTTGGGACCCTCAGGTACCAAACAGATTCTTAGTTGGTTGCGGGTCAAATGAATGGTGAGTACCAGATCAAAGAGCCTCTGCTTCAGAAGTACTATCACATAGCCAGAAGTCTAGTCTTGCAGTTTGAAGAAGTCAGTATTGTTCATATACCACGAACCGACAATAATCGCGCTGACATTCTCTCTAAACTCGCAAGCACTAGAAAGACGGGACAACACAAAACGTTGATTCAGGAAATTGTAAAGACTCCAAGTTGGGATCGGAACGATGTGTTGGAGATCCGAGTCGGAGAAACTAGTTGGATGACCCCATATTGAACTTTCTAGTACATGATTCCTTGCCCGGAGATACGGCGGAAGCGAAAACGGTAAGAAGACAGGCCGCTTCGTACACAATAGTAGGGGGCGAAGATTTTAGAAGAGGTTTCTCTTCACCCTTGTTGAAATGTTTGGACCACAAACAGGCCAACTATGTCCTATCTGAACTACACAAAGAAATTTGTGGGATGCACTTGGGGGCAAGGTCCATGGCCGCTCAAGTCCTGAGGGCCGGATATTACTGGCCGACGATTAGACAAGAATCTCGGACATATATCCAGAAGTGCTTAGCGTGTCAGAAACACGGTACCGTGTTCGCGGCGCCCCCGGAGGAGATTCATCAAACCGTCCCAGCATGGCCGTTTTCCAGATGGGGTATGGATATCTTATGACCATTTCCCCTGGCAAAGGGACAGGTAAAGTTCCTCATATTGGCCATTGACTACTTTACGAAATGGGTCGAAGCAGAACCGGTTGCCACTATAACAGCCCGTCAGGCTCAAAAATTTTTCTGGAAACATGTCATCTGCCGTCACGGGCTACCGCACACCGTCATAACGGACAGTGGACGACAGTTCATAGATAGTAGCTTTGAGCAATTCTTGAAGTAACTCGAGGTAAAGCATCTCGTGTCAAGTGTGGAGCATCCCCAAACCAACGGGCAGGCGGAGGCGGCTGGCTAACAAGGTCATTTTGGGGGAGTTGAGAAAGAAACTCGAACAGTTGAAGGGTTTATGGGCCGAAGAAATTCCTGACATCTTGTGGGGCTATCACTACACACCACAGTCGGCGATGAATGGAACTCCATACCGACTTACATATGGGATCGACTCCATGATATCTGTCGAACTCGGGGAGACGTCCTGGAGGCGAGCAAATTTTGACAATCAAAGCAACAATGATAACCTGAAGGCTGAATTAGACTTGGTGCAGGAGGTGTGCGTGATGAAAGCTCGAGTGAGAATGGAGGTTGTTAGGAATAGAGTAGCTCGAAGATACAATACCAAGGTATGGCAAAGATCTTTTCAACGAGGCGATCTGGTCTGGAGGAAGTTTGGCGACGCCCGACGAAACAAACAAGACGGCAAGTTAGCGCCAAACTGGGACGGTCCTTTCAGAATAGTGCAAACATACAACAATGGGGCATATAAGATAGAGGAATTGGGTGGCAAGCTCCTACCTAGGACTTGGAACGCCACCCATCTCAAAATGTATTACAGTTGAAATCTTGTAAACGGGTGTGGTGTACTCTTTCCTTGACTTGTATTTTTTTCCTAAGGAGGGTTTTGACAAACAAGGTTTTAACGAGGCCCACGAACCTTTAATAATAATCTTCCATTATTACGAAATTCATTTTTGATATATGTTTTCACAAACTTAGATCTAAACCGGGTTAACGTGCAACAGCCGTACCCGTAAATAAATCGGTCAATAGCCGTGTCGCTCTTGAAAGATAGAGTACAAAACTTAGATCTAAACCGGGTTAACGTGCAACAGCCGTACCCGTAAATAAATCGGTCAGTAGCCGTGTCGCTCTTGAAAGATCGAGTACAAAACTTAGATCTAAACCGGGTTAACGTGCAACAACTATACCCAAAAATAAATCGGCATATTACCATGAATCTCTTCGATCTCGAGTCAATGTATACCCAGAAAGAATTCGGCCTAAGCGTGCTATGAAAGTAAGATCAAAACTCGAATAGGCATTCGGATGTAATAGAGGATCAAAATAGTTACATTATAGTAAAGTTCGAAAGTTCGTACACTAACATACATAAATACGATATGTTATCATAAGATTAGTCATACAGTCATCCAATGTTATCAAAGTTAGTGCAAATAAGTCGAAGTCAAGGACCGAAGGTGGGGGCTGCGTCGTGCTGTATTGGCTCATCATCCTTGTCAATATCAAATCATGCAGGATCGATCTCAGGAGCAAATACGAGGGCTTGTTTCATGGCCTTGAGAAAACCATCCTCATATACCTCGACGCAGGCTTTTCCAATTGAGCTTTCTCTGAATCCCAAGTGGCTTCTTTCTTGGTCATCTCAGTTTCCAACCTAGCCACGCTGGCATGCAACTCGGTCACTCGCACCTCAGCATTTTTAATACCCTGCTCTAGGCGGATGAGCTTGTCGCGACATTGGGTCAGCTCTGCCTCTCGACACTCACACAGTCCTTTAAAATGCAACAACTGCATCTCTTTCTCTGCAAGCATCGAGTGTCTATCGGAAACAGTCTGCCTCAGTCCATGCACCTCCTGAGATAACTTCACTTTTTCTTCAGTAAGGTGGTCTCCTTTTTGCTCCAAGTCTTCTACTCGGTCGCGCAGGTTAATTCTTTCCTCGGCGGCACGACGATGATACTGCATGATAGCCAAACACCTTGCCATCATGACGCTGCCAACTTCCAAGCATCCGACTTCGCCGACTTTGGCCATCATCTCGGCATCATAAGGGTATACACAATTCAGGTCTTTTGCCTGCCAATTAACGTGCCAGTTCGACTGCACCCCAGGATAGGTGACACTGAGGTGATCCAGCCTCACGGCAGAGCCGGGTCCCCTTAAAGCTTGACCTGAGGAAGCTAGTTGGGTTTGGGTCATCATGGCGGCTGACGCAGGAGCCGGACTAACTTGAGGTTGCTCAACATTCTGAGTGGGAGAGCCGGCTGCCCCCTCTGAGGAGTCGTCAAGGTTGATTATCTCTAATGTCGCGGTGGCAGGATTGGTGACCACGGTGTTGACGGTGAAGTCGATGACATCACCAGACGGGGTGGGTTGTTCTCAGGAAGGAGGCTCGAGTACCGAGGCATCTCGATCAGGCAGGTTGTTGCCGCATGTGTCGTTGGCGAGAGTCGATTCACCCGAGTCTGACGCCCTGTTTTTTCTCTTTTTACTGGCATGAACTTTAGCGGCCAAGTCTCAACGCCCACCAACTCGGGGACGAAGCTTCTTCATATCCACGGTGTTGCCCATTATCTCTACAAAACAACAAAAGAGCGGGTTAGTAAGGTAACTACACACTATATTGGGTGCGAGAGTGGAAATACCTAGGAATAGAGCGTCAGGGTCCTCTACAAGAGAGAGAAAGAGAAGCGCCCTGATGCGAAGCGGTCGAGGGAGTTGCCTAATGGCGTTAATGGCCTCCCTCTCTCCGGGGGCGAGTTCATGATCAGGTTTTGGTGGGAATCAGATAGGCTTCTGCCAGTATAATGGAAACCGGGGAGTATGGTCGAGGCGGAAGAATAGACGCCTATCTGAATCCTCTGGATGGCAGCGAAGTTTAAAGAACTTTGTTTTGAAATATTTGTATGAGGAGTTGTACAGGGTGAAAAGAGGGCTACCATGGCTGGATGTCAAGGACACCCAAGCGACGAGTCGACCAAATTTCATCTAGTAGAAGTAGGTGAAGATGTCAGTGGTTGGTTCGAAGCCGAGGTGATGGCAGAGTAGTTTGAAGCATTTTAAGAAGGCCCAGCTGTTGGGATGTAGCTGACTAGGGGATATGTTCATCAAGTTCAGCATACCCGCCATGAAGTCGCTAAGGGGGAATGAGATGTGGTACTCTTTGAACAAGAACTTGTATACGTAGGTAAAGTCATAGCTGTCGGGTTTGGGCTTCACGTATACCCGCTCGTGAACCCTCCAAGGTCTCGCCACTACATGTTCGACAATCGAATCGTCGCAGACAGGATAAACAGAAACAAATTGCTGCACCCTAGCCCTAGTACTATACTCATATATATGCTTATCAACATCATGGTGTACCCAGGCGTATTGAGGGTCGGCTATGGGAGCTTGTGGGGGAATGTTTCTAGCCCTCTTTGAAGCATCAGAAGGGCTTGGGTTCGCGATAGAAGTGTGACGGTGCTTTCTTTTCCTAGAAGGTTGTGCAGGAAGAGGCGCAGCCACCGGTGCTGCGGCAGCACGTGGTTGGAAAGGGGAAGACGAGGGCGTATCCTCGGAGGAACTTTCCTCATTAAGGGCAAAAGGGGTACGTTCGGAGGAATGTTCCTCACCCAAAGGAGTAATTTCCCTGTCCAACATTGTCCCACGAACACTAGAAGAAGCAGAAAATGAAGTAGGGGAGGCCATGGGCGTACCTAGAACTGGAAGGATGAAGGAGAAGGTAGGAGGTGAGTTCGCGCGTTCCACGACAGAGCTTGTGCCGAGTTGCTTTGAATGCGACTATAAGAAGCGAAGGAGAGGAGCATCGCTTCAATGAGGGCCGGTTGAGGATGGACGGATGTGATGACGCCACATCATCCCTAGACGCGTGGCGCCATCAGAACGAGATAATGAAGGCGTCGCTTTGTCTACGCGGACGGAGGTGATTAAGCCACGTGGCGCCATCAGGGAGGAGAAGACGAAGCGCTTCTCTGCCCATATCAACGGACACAACCAAGCCACAAGGCACGTGGCACTGTCATTGAGGGGAAGGGAAAACGTCCCTTCAATCACACCAAATCTCTTTTCTCTGCCTATTCAGTGAAGGCCATCATGACATAAGTACCCGAAGCAGGAAAGAGACGGAAGAGGGATAGGCACCCATCTTACCCCGGAACAGAGGGGAGATAAGGGCGAAGCCACCTCGACACCGTCCAACTTAGAACACGACGGGATTAAATTGAACGCGAAGTTAGTGCTACGGAGCACCTGTTTGAATCACAAACTTGAGGGGCCTATGTACCTACCCGGGTAGGAGTCCCGGTTCACCTGAATACCCCTCGGGACAACCCACCTGCATTATGGTCGGTATCCTGTGCATGAAATGGATTTAATTCGCGATTCTAAACGCTTCTATTGCCATGATGAGCCGTTATATCGTCTTTAAGGACCTTTGAAGACGGGGGCTTATAAGTACGGGGAAAAAGGATTCAGGAAGCATCTTCTTACTCTTCTCTAAACCTTGCACCTTTTTCATATAAAAAAACACCTTTTCATTCTTACTGACTTGAGCGTCGGAGAGTCTTCTGTAGATGACTCCCCATTCGGTGAAGAACTCGGGTATCGACTCTACCTATAGGACGTCTCCCTCTCAGTCTGGTAAGAACAAAATATATAAAAATGTTGGTAAAATTATTTCAAAAATGCAATCAATATTTTTATCTTTTAAAAATAAATGAAAAGAAGAGTAAAACTTGTACTTCTCTTCTAAATACAAGAAACTTGTCTCTTAGTTCAATTACTTATGTGATCTATAAATTTGATCTATAAAGATGATTGAGATGCCAAAAACTCTAGCATCTTCGCCATCCAGGCACAGTTTTTGTTAATTATCACACTAACAATTAATAGACTATGTGTGGCAATTAGCAGGTGAATTATGATTAAAAGAATGATTGGACCAAACTTAGGTCTTAATTAGCATTATCACTTGTAAAGATAAATTCTTATGGTCATAAATAAGAAAGTTATTCAAGAGTAATAGGTAAATGTAATTATTAAAGTTTAACAGCAGATATTTCTGTGAAGAGTGAGTGAGGAGTGTATAAAGAGTCCAATACTATCTTTAGGTGCTAATTAGCATTATCAGTGATGATAAAGATAAATTCTTATGCTCATAAATAGGAAAGTTATTTAAGAGTAATGGGTAATGTAACTATTACGCATAATTCTTTAATTTAATTCAAATTGAAAACTTACTTCCTGACAAAGTTTGGAGCGCAGTATGAAACTAGGACACTTCACCACTTGACATCAATCACAAGGGTGAATCTAAAGCAGGAGAAGGCCAAGAGTCTGCGAACATTTATAGAAAGGTTAGGAGAAGGCCAAGAGTCTGCGAGCATTTATAGAATCTACCTCTCAAAGAGGTTATCAACACCATCTTCGTTAGTTTCGGCGGAGGTGGAACATCATACTCAACCAGATTATCAAGCAATGCATGCTTTTTTGTACGAAGAGACTAACTAAGTTTAATTCTTATTATGGATTCTTTGTTTAGCTCTTGATTTAGCTTGAGAATGGAATCTTCTTATAGAAAGGAATGGAGGGTTCAAGCCATATGAGTTTGGAGAAAGAAGAATGAATAATAAAGACAATAAGGTGTGAAAGAATATTACTTTACTGCAAATAGTGTTTAATTACTATATTCATCCTCCACATCAAACTCATCCTTCTTTTGAAACTTTTTTTATGTTGAAGTCTAAAAGAGGCTCAAATTTTATTTTTTATTTTTTATTTTTATTTTTGCATTTTACACACTCATGAAATAGGTATCATCCTCTAATAAAATCTAATCTAAAACCTACCGCACATACATCCCACACATACTTTAAATGCATAGTTAAATAAATTAGAACTTAAGATATGAATTTAATTCTCTTTCTTTTTTTAATTTATTTCACTTATATTTGATCACAAAACAAGGTGTTAGACAAATTTATAACTAATTTTAAAAGGAAAAAAAATAAAAAAATATTTATATTTTTATATAATTTTTAAATAATATGTTATATAACCCTTTTTTAAGATCTATTTTTATTTTATATATAAGTTAATTTTAATTACACACATAAATACAAATAGACAAACACACACATGTTTAAATACGAAATTAGATAATTATTCTAAGGGTTGATATTTGATGGTTGAATGCTCATTCATCCATTAGACAAATTATTGAGCAAAATGCATTTGAAAATGATCCTTTATTCTTTAGATGAGATTGCTTAAGAAATTCTTATCTTTTAGGCGAATTATGAAAAAATACAAATTTTATGAAATTTCAAAAGTTTAATCCACAAATAAAATAATCAATTTTTTTCTTATCCAAATTTAAATTTCAAAATAAAGTTGTTTTAAAATAAAATTTGTTCATATACTAACTCAAATAAGATTTGACTATCCAACACTAGAAATTAAGTCAAAATCGCATCTAAGGATTCAACTTAATTACTTTTAAAATTGGATTCCATACATTCTTACAACTTCTAATACATTTTTATACTAATTTATACGTCTAATATTATTAAATATTTACTCATTCTTAATTTCACTATTTGTAACAACGTTTTTATTTTATATAT
>Ga0209489_100425_pt1 | contig 77384 bp, 34 predicted proteins | sample SiratrowhiteBW_FD_187527 | JGI IMG/M metagenome (GOLD analysis project Ga0209489, IMG submission 187527) | Root nodule microbial communities of legume samples collected from California, USA - Siratro white BW (SPAdes) (version 2) | ecosystem: Host-associated > Plants > Roots > Nodule | place...
TCTTTTTTTTGTTTCTTCTTTTTTTGTTTTTTTTTTTTTTTTTTTTGTTTACCATATCAACTTAGTTTTTCCCTTTCTTAATTCATTATGAGGATATCATCTTTATGAAATTATATTAAGTTACAATCTACCAACTTGTGTTGGTCTAAGTGGAAGGGGATTGGATAGAGCCATCAAAAGATAGGTCCAAATGCACAACCTGGTCCAAGATGTGGTCTGGCTAGGCCTGAAATGAAATCTTTTCACAATGGGTCAAAAAATTGGACCCGACCCACCATGGTTGAACCTGTGGTTGGTCAACCCTCTAACCCACCTAAAAAAATTCACTAATTGCTAAGATAATGTTGAATTAAAATTTTAATTCTTCAAGTTCTTATGAATTATGTGAAAACTTGGAAAATTTGGAATTGATAAACAAAAGTAATGTTAAAAACATGGAAAAGTTTATGCAGATTGAGGAGTGTGTTAGTGTGACCTTTTTTTTTTTATTCTTTGATTCATTATGCATTATGCATTACGTGGAATCTTTAACTCTTAATTATGGAATCTTAGTTTTCGTGTATCTTGTTTTGTTAAATTTATAAAAAATTAAAAAATAGATTTTTTAAGTTTTTATTTAAAGTGACTGTTTTAAAATATAGTTAGACAGCCGTTTAACCTACCAATCTGTGGATTATATATTAAGTGAACTAGGTAGGGCCAGCTGCTTTATAAGGTGGGCCAGGCTAGCCTGCGTTGACAGCTATTGGCTCGCTTCCCTTAAGCACACGGTCTTAGTTCAATTCCAAAAAGTATAACTTGGGGAGGATCCTCTGGGAAACCAAAATAAATATCAATTAATAACATAAATATAACTTGGGATTTTAACTTTTGAAGAGTCTTATTCTGGGTGGGTTGTCGTCATAATATAATCAGTACAGTCAAATTACCATATTAGATATATTACGTCTCAGGAACTTGTCTCACCGAGCTTTAACTTCAGAATTTCAATTCTTTTAACATATTCTTGTCTATAAGGTTCCTTCTCTATATTTGTTATCGAGAACTTCTCGGGCTATTTCTCACTGCTGTGCTATGTGTCTTTTAAAACAGCCGAGACTGTCATACATAGAATATTTTACTACATGAATAGGTCAGGAAATGGTCGACTTACACTGAGAGAATTGAAACGTGGGAACCTAATTGATGCTATGCTACATGTAGACGAGGAAGAAGACATTAACAAAGTACTGAGGTAAAGACTTTTTAGCTGAAAAATCATTAGATGTTCTATTGGACGCATACCCTTTTGCTAGAAATTACCTTTTGTTGTTTATTGGCATGAACTCCTATACAATAATGCTCTTAACCTGAGAAAGTGCTCGTGCTCCTTATAGTTATTGAATTCAATGGAATGTTTATCCCTAAACATGTACTCTGAAACTGGCTAGAGCACTAGAACAAGTAAAATTTAAGGGTCTGTTTACTTTAAATGAATGGTTTTTTTGTTTTCATTTAGTTTGGAAGTGTTAGTGACGGACAATATAGAAACATTTCAGGTTGAAGAACAACTTAACAAGCAATTGTCTCAAGCTTATGCCTCAAATCTCGATTTATACTAACTGGTGGAAAAAGAACCCAGGAATATCTAATAATGCTAATATAATCAACTTTTGGTTTATGCTTCTATATATATGAACTGCTGGAGGAATAATGCAGGAATGTTACCCTTATCATAATTAGGAATCTATTCCCTCCCAAATCTATCACCCAAATATGGTCCTTAATTTTAGTGCTCAAGACTTTCTTTAAACCGCACAAGCAGAACACCAAAGATAAATCAAAGGACATAGATTGAAAGAATTGAAGGTCAGAAGATAAGGCTGGGAGAAAATGGAGATTCTCTGAATTCTGAATCTGATGAGTTGTTATTGTGTTTTCTTGGTTCGCTAGATCTGAATATATTAATTGAATTGAATAATAGAACAGCAAATATTCTGACAGATCTATCCCATATCGTTATTGGGTGCAAAGAGGCAACCTTTAATGTGTGGGCACTTCCTTTATTCTTACATGTGCTTAGTCGCTGTTCAGTGTTGAGAAATTTGATCCAAAAAATATTGTAAATTCATGATTGGCTTTCATTTTCAATTTAGTTATCTTATCTCTGTAGAATTCAAATTTTCTTTTCTTTTATTTTTTTATTTTTTTTGTATTTGCTTCATTAATTCTCTAACGTAATTTCAGGTACTTCTCATATGAGCACTTTTATGTCATTTACTGCAAATTTTGGGAGCTCGACACCGATCATGACTTTTTCATTGATAGAGAGAACCTTATTAAATATGGGAACCATTCTCTTACCTATCGGATTGTTGATAGAATTTTTTCCCAGGTCTGTACGTATTTTACGCTTTTGCCAATGGGCAAAGTTCAGTTCCGCTCTACTGTGTACGGATGTAGCAAGTCTTATTGAAAATTGATAATGTGTTTGGAACAAAAATAATTATGAATTGATTTGATTTATAAATAAATTTCTTTATTTGGAATAATATAAATATTTATTAGATTTTAAAATCCATTTTTATTTATGTTTTAGAAATTCACTCAAATTTGATTGAACTTGATTGTAGTTTTAATTACTTGAATTGACCATTTTGCCCTTGTTCGATGCTACCACTGTGTATATTCTAGGGTAATAAAGTAAATTACTTAAATGAAACGAGTTCCAGTCATTTTTTCAGGTATCCCAAATGTAGAATTTGATTTGCAAATCATTTCAATTTTTTACCCGATAATGACTTCCAAACAATAGAACTGATTACTTAAAATCATATTTTTAACATATATTTTCGCTCATGTGTATGCTTTCAACTGTGCCAGGTTCCAAGGAAATTTACCAGTAAAGTTGAAGGGAAGATGAACTATGAAGATTTTGTTTATTTTATACTTGCGGAGGAAGATAAGTCAGCCGAACCTAGTCTAGAATACTGGTATTCTTCCTACCCATCTTAAATACTGGAGACACTTTTAGCAACAATAGAAAACTAATGTATGACAGCTTGGATCATAAAATGAATGCAAGTTATTTTCTTCTCTGTTTGACTTACTCTGAAAATTTTCTAATAATAATAATAATATGGATAGTCCTAATACTTGTTTTTCGTTGTTCTAAAGGTGCCATTTCCCTGTCTTGTGTTAAAACTTTATGTCATATAGACATCTTGAATAGGTATTTCATAAGTTGTTTTTTCTGTTAGCCTTCATTTGCATCCCACGAAATTGGGAGTGCAAAGACGAAAGAGAAAGAAAGTGAGGTGAGGTCACCGGTTTGCTTATGTGGAAGGTGGTGGAAAGTTGGAAAGTTAAAGAAGAGTGTGTGAGAAACTTTCTTCCCAAATGTGGGATGAAATAAGTGAAAAGTTGAAATAGCACAACATAATTAATTATGTCGTGTTTTTCTACCACATCCTAGTTAAAAATCACCCTATAATTGATTATGAAGGCCATATAATTGATTATGGAGTGACATATATGCGGTTATTTTTTTTCAATTTTTTAAAGATAATAAATAGAAATAATAAATAAAAGAACAATAATAAAATTAATATGAAAATAAAAATGTTATAAAAATACTTTGATCTCTTTTTTCTTCATTTCTTTTAATCCAAACTACTTTCATTTCCACTCATTTCTTACCTATTTCTCTTCCTTTCTTTCTCATTCCACTCCCTCACTTTTCATCATACCATTCTCTCAAATTCAGGAAAAAATATATTATGAGATACATCAGATTTATACACACACACATGAGCCTGCTGACTATTTTTGAAAATAGGTATAACTTATTTTGGAGGACAAATCCCTGTGATTATGGGATTGTTTCTAAATATACAAGCCTAATATTACTAACAAGATACAATAAAGCTAATATAAAACTTCCTAAAGTACGAAACATCTTGAAGTGCATAAGGAGCAACACATATTTTCACTCCCCCTCAAGATGGTGAATAAATGTTCTCCATTCCCAGCTTTGGATATGATTCATTCGAAGTTTTTGCCATTCAGTCCCTTGGTGAGTTATCCGCAAATTGGCTTTGAGTGGACACATAAGGTGCAAATCAAGTCATTGTCTAGCTTTTCTTTGATAAATTGTCTTTCCACCACGGTATGTTTAGTTCTATCTTGCTGCACTAGGTTGTGGATTGTACTAATTGTAGATTTATTATCACAATATAACTCAGATTTATCCCAACTTATCTTCCAATCCATTGCTCAACCATAAAAGTTCACATATTTCTTGGGCCATCCTGCCTCAGAGGTAGATTAGGCCACCACACTCTGTTTTTTGCTCTTCCAAGTCACTAGGTTTCCGCCAAGGAAGGTGCAATATCCAATAGTTGACCTTCTATTCATGATTGAGCCCCATAATCAACATTCATAAATGCCTTAGGACTTACAACATTATTCTGTATGAACAAAATACCTCTTTGGCATTTTTTGTAAATATTGGACAATTCTAAGGGCAACTTGTAAATGCCCTTCTTTTGGTTGATGCATAACCTGGTATGCTCACAATAAAGGCAATGTCTAGCCTTGCGTAGAATAAGTATATGAGTCTGTTCACAAGTCTTTGATACTTTTCCTTGTCCTCAACAACATCCTGCTGATCAACTGGTGTACTTGTTGGTCTGCAAACTGTTTTACATGTTTCTTTAAGCAAGTTGGTAATATACTTTTATTGAGGCATGAAGATTGATGTGTTCCTTGAGAGGTGGATGGTTCTATCAACTCAATAAGGTATTAAAGAAAACATACTCCATGGAAGAAGAAAAAAAGGCTTGTGTCATTCATGAAAAACAAGGAGAAAAAAAGAACAAATTTGCAAATGAAAGTAGAAAATAGATTAAGACTAGAAGATGGAAAAAACACGCAACCTTTAGGAGTTCCAACGGATAACTGCAATGAAGTTTCGCTACTTTAAGAGAAGCTCTTCAAGATAAGAATCAAAGACGAGTTTCATACTCTTAAAGCACTCAAAGAAGCTCATAAGTCAAGTGTGTGTCATTCATTCCAGTGTAAGTTTATAAGAGAGTCTTTGGCCTTATTATGAAGTTTTAGCCAAGATGGATGAAAATGGGTTTCAAGTAATGCAAACATAAGAAAAGGAATTCTGAGTGTGAAAAGGAATTCTGAGTGTGAACGCAAAAGTAATGATTACATCTAGTGAACACAAGTCTAATGATAATGCTTAAGTTAATGAATACATTTAATGTATCATCAGTTCTATGATTAAATACAAAGTTAACTTCCTAATCTTGGTTTAGCACATGGATGACTCTTGAAAGATGGAGAGGCACAGGCATGGGGCATTCTTCAGAAAAGGCAGAGATATGTGAAGTCGTTACATGTACATGAAAACTAGCACATAGCCTTAGTGGCCTGTTTGTATCCAACAACCGAAAGCATGGAGGTGCAAATTTAAGCCGAAAGCGCAAATAACTAAATGAAAAGAACACAAGAAACAAGAAACAAGACATTTTTTTTGGTAACTTTCCATAGCGAATAAAGTTTTAAAATTTATGCATAATCAATTATGATATATGATATAATAAATAAATAATTTGAATTTTAATATTAATAAAATAAATTATTTTACTATTTAATAATTAGTCTAAAAGAAAATTATATTTAATCAATTAATTTTATTATATATTTTTATATTAATATGTAATATATAATAATTAAATATGTATAAATATATTTTATTATTATAATAAAATAATAAATAAAATAAAATTAATTTATTTAAATTTTGATAATTTATTTTAATATAATTTTATTGTAAAATATAATTTTTTTATTTATTAAAATTTTGTAATAATTTGGTATTTTACTTTAAATTTGATTTTAATTTTGATTTATATTATCAGAAATTTGTTTTTTACATTAAATTATTTTATAAATATATTAATATATAATTAAATTTATTCTATTACATCAATCACATCTATGGTAAACTTTTTGCTCACTTTCCACTATCTTTCTCTCAATCTAAACAATCTTACTTCTATTCTCTTTTCCTTTCTTTCTTTCCTTTTTTGCTCTGTCTTTAATCCTAACAAAGCTTTAAAAGTGACATGTTGAAGATAGATATACTTCATGTGTCTACTCCTTTACCTTGGACGTTTAAGCTTGCCTTTTAGGGTTTATATAATATTGTTTTATTCTTTTAGAATATTCTATAATCTCACAAAAGGTTTACATTTTATTTTGCCTCTTTATTTCTTAATCTTCCTTGAAACTTCTTGTTCTTTTTGTGTCATGCCTCTTGTTTGTATTCTTGGTTCTTCTTGTAGTTTATTTTCTCCTTCATTAGATTCTTCTTCAATCCTAATCATATCAAAGATTCCTTTAGTAATTTTATTAAATCACTTGCTATAGCTTGAAACTATACTTCTACACTAGACTGGGCAACTACATTTTTCTTTTTACTCCTTCATGTCACAATATATTCTCTCAAAAAATGTAGTACCCTAGAGTGAATTTTCTATAAACAATAGAGCCTGTGAAGTGAATGGGGGATTCCTTCATGTTACTTTGATCCAATGGAATTCAAATTATCTGAGAAGGTTGTATTTTGAGAGTGTTGCGAGCCATGCCTACTGGTCAAACGTGCAGTTGGACTTGACTGAGTAATCTTTCTGTCAATAGTCAAGCCACTGAAATCAACCAGTGAGAATTAGGGGTATCAAAATTCCAAGACCTCCATGCAAATTTCTTCTTTAAACCTGCCCAAGGAGAAACGCATGTATTGTTCCTATACCAGTGGCAAAATCTGACTAAGGGGACCTCAAGAAAGCCCCTGTGTACTCATATACCGTGCTTCTTTTCTGCAGTAATGTGAGTAGTGAAAATGTGTTACTCATATTATGATCACCAAGCGATCAATGAGGGTTTGTTTTAATGTTTTGCTGCTGAGGTATGTCAATCCGACTTGCCTTTCTAAAAGATAGAACTTGTCTGAAATGATGAGCAAATAATTATGACCTCCTTGTGGTGTTGAACTCATAAATGGAGACTGCTGTTTCTGCTGCTGAAATCCGTCATGCACCTCGGTGGAGCTTGGAGTGACTTGGTGATCTTGCCAACACTGGTCATCAAGGAACCATGGCTGATCTGTATCTCCCTTCAGTATCGAATCATGCTTTCTGGTTTGTAGACCCAAATCAACAGCAGCTACTTGTTTTCCGAAGCATTCAGGCACTGTGATGTGTCATCCTTGTTTCGACTACAATTGGCTCTTGATGAAAACGCTAATTGATAGAAACTCTTGTCAGTAAAAATGTAAACTCTGTTTCTGCAAGGAAGTAATGAGGAAGAAACAAGAAGAGCTAAACAGGAACTCCCAAGCAGGAGAATATCCTCTTGGCTCCCAAATCTAACAACTATATACTCATGACCATAACGCTCTCTCTCCTCTCTATAACTAATTTCCATCCGTTTGTTATTTTTTCCTGTTTGAAACTGAAGGCCAAGTTTCTTTGGCCTTCAGGTATAGACCCGTAGCGGTTTCGCAGTTGAAGCCTAATGTCGGTGCTTAACAGATTCCTTCTTTGATCAACGAGCCTCATTCATGGAATCGGGATTCCTAATGAATTTCAACAAATAGTAGAATATGTTGCTGGCATTTTTCCAGCATATTGCATGATAAGCACATCATCATTTGTAGCAATTAACACATTTGTCAATGTCCTATAATTTAGTCAACATGTCACTTGCACAAGTTATCCATACATGATTTAACTTGAGTATTCGTTTTAAGATTATTGAAACTTACTGCTTACTCAAGGTTTTTTTGAGTGTTCAATATATTTCTACATTGTAGATTCAGTAACTCAGTAACAATTGTAGAAGTTGACCTGCTGCAATTTTTATTTCCTTTCCACAAATTTTTAATTCAAACTGAAGATTTTTTTTAATTCTTGTAGGTTCAAATGCATTGATTTGGATGGAAATGGAGTGCTGACACCAAATGAAATGCAGTTCTTTTACGAGGAGCAGTTGCATCGGATGGAGTGCATGGCCCAAGAGCCTGTGCTTTTTGAAGATATATTGTGTCAGATTGTAGATATGATTGGACCAGAGGTTTCTCTTTGTTCTTATCCTTGCATCTCTGTTCCTTTTTTACTTGTTTTTTGTTTTATTCCTCTGCAGTATATGGCAAGTGGTGACTGTCCTACATTTGCAGACTGAGGGATATATCACATTACGAGATGTTAAAGGAAGCAAACTTTCTGGAAATGTTTTCAATATTCTTTTCAATCTCAACAAATTTATTGCTTTCGAGACGCGCGATCCATTTCTCATACGGCAGGTAGAAATAAGTTTGAGATCCTATATTGCTGACATGAAGGCTTTAGTAATGTTGGTTACTATCTGATAAGGAGTTTTGTTTAGGAACGTGAGGATCCAAATTTGACCGAGTGGGATCGTTTTGCACATAGAGAGTATATTAGGCTTTCCATGGAAGAAGATGGTGAAGATATGTCAAATGCCAGTGGAGATGTCTGGGAAGAATCACTGGAAGCCCCTTTCTGAGGTTAATTAGGTAGGTGGTTAAATACAGCCATGTATTCATCGGCATTGTATTCTAAATCTTAAACATAACATAGCAGATCATCATATCAACATAACACTTGGTTTTAGGCCTAAATGGAGATCATCATAAATGCAGGTGAATCAAAGGCTATGGCTGTGGATATGGGTGCTTCTGTATTCTGGCCCCTCAATATCACATGCTCTACTAATAGTGTGCTGTGCTCTAGAGAGAAGTTCCCCTCATATCTGTTTTAGTAAGAAACTAAGAATACCAAGTGCCTTGAACAGGGTACTTGCAGGTGCAGATTTGTTGTTCTTGTTCATATACATATTTCTTAGAATTCTCTTATCAAATTAAATTTCTGTAAAAAAATCATGGAGTTTTTTTTTTCCTTGAGTTTTTTTGTTTCCATGTTTTGGTATTTTTTTTCCTTTTACAAGTTTTATCACCGGTCAATTGTATTAAACTTTCAACGTTTTTCTTGTTATACAGTGCAGAGAAAATGTCATAATGTCCTTTACCTAAGGATCTGTGGTACTGTTTTTTTTTTTTTTTTTTTTTTTTTTTTTTTTTTTTTTTTTTTTTTTTTATTTAATTTTTTTTTTTTTTTTTACTATTTTTTTTTTGTTTTGTTTTTTTTTTTTTTTTAAAGAAATCTATCATTTTAGTTCAGAAAGATTTATTTATTCAATTTGATCCTTTATTAAACAGATGATGACATTTATTGGATAAATCATTTACTATTCATTGGTTAGGCAGGTAACTTGTCTATTGCTATGATAAATTGTGTTTCATTTTATGTTTGGGTCTTCCTCAGAAAACGTTGATTATCAAATCAAATTTAGATTGGATTGAGTTGTTACGATTCAAGTTAAATCGTTACCTAAAATGACAATGACGAGTGTACAAAATGTTTGTCTGGAAAACTCAAGTTTGTTGGACCTAATCCTCTTAAGGTGAAAAATGTTTGTAGAAATTAATAAAGGTTCTGATCATTCCCACGAAATCACTCTATAAAGACCTATAATATCTTTATAGTGATATTGTATGCTCACCAAGACCTTGCAATTCTAATAAAGAAAAAAGATTTGGCATTTTAGTTCTTTAATCAAAAGATCCGTTTCTTGGTTTGAGCATCCCGTCACAATTGAAGATACCTTTTTCATTCTTCGATCATGGACTAAAGACCATATCTCCTATTCATAAAAACAAAGGAAAAAAAAAAAAACTAACGATTCTACATCGTAGATACATTGGTATTTGGCAGCATAAATAGTGGTGTGATAATAATAGTAATGTCACCCTTTTACTTTTATATATGGATACTTTATTCTTTGCTTAGTGAAATCATAGTTGGAAGAAAAGTGACTTTTTCTTATTTCTCTAGCACTTTTTTATTTTTTAGTTTTCTCAATAATATTCTTTATCTTTTATTTTTCTCAATAACACTCTTTATTCTTTAATTTGTGAAATTGTATTCTTTTGTTGACTTTTTTACTTCACTAACATCTATTTATTTTTTCTACAGTAAAATAACACTCTTTTATTTTTTTTATTTTTATTTTTCTTTTTTAATTTTTTTACAGTTAGGACATTAATTATGATTATGATTATTATTTTATTTTTATTTTTATTTATTTTTTATGATTTTGTGATTGTATTTTATTATAATAATTTAATGGTTGTATTTTTGTGTTAAAATTGATATTGGAAGAGAAATTATAATGAATTATAAAATTGTTATTTGAATTAAAATTTATATTGTTCATTTCTTAAAAATATATCTAAATAATTAATAGAAAAAAATAAAATTGTTTAAGTATTTTTGTAAATAAATATTAATTAAATGGTTTAAAAATTTTAAATAAAATTTAATTTATTTTCAATTGCGTTTAAATGTTATGTTTATTACTTAAAAATTGTTAATTATTGAAATGATGCAATACAGGATGAAGATAAAGAGGAAATTAAATGACAATCATACATTTACTAAATAGTTGTCAATGGTACATCAAATACTTTGTGTGAAATAAAACATAAATTTTATCTTTATCAAAACTCAAATTTATTTTTATCAAAAAATAAATTACATCTTTATCCAAAATCAAAATTTATAAAAATCAAATGATTTCTTTAGTAAAATATTAAATTTTATCTCTATCAAAAACCAAATTTTATCTTTATCAAAAATCAAAATTTATCTTTATCAAAAATCAAATTTTATTTATTTTTTTCATTAATTATTTAGATATTCTTTTTAACAAACTAAAAATACAAATTTTAATTCAAATAAAAAAATTATAATTTATTATAATTTTTCCTTCCAATATCAATTTTAATATAAAAATACAATCACAAAATTATTATAATTTATTTAGTATAATTTATTATGCCAAATTTAAATTTATTATAAAATATAAAATAAAATAATTTATCATTTTTTCATTTTATTTTCTTTGTATTATTATTTTTATTTTATTTTAATTATTTTTAATCCTAATTTTAATAAGTTAATAATCACAATTTTTAATAACTATTACAGAAAAAAAGGAGTGCTATTACAGAAAACAAAAAAGTATTATTTCAGGAATTAAAAAATAAAGAGTGCTATTGAGAAAAATAAAAAATAAAGAGCGCTATTGAAGAAAATAGAAAATAAAGAGTGCTATTGAGGAAAATAAAAAATAAATAGATACTAGTGAGGTAAAAAAGTCAAGAAAAATACAATTTAATTAATTAATTAAGTGTTAGATTTAATTTATTTTTTTACTAAATTGGTATGTTTAACTTTGTTTACGCTCGATTAGATTCTATAAATCATAACCTTAAAAAACTTTTAAAACAAGTTTGCATCATGAAAAAATAAAATAAAATTTATATATTTTTTTAAACGAGGCATATTTAAATGGCCTTCAACCAAACTTAAAAGGACTCTCTTTAATGTCAATAATATCCACAACTTTAACTTTTTAGACTTTGTTTGGATCTTAAAGATAGATTTATGAGATGAATATGAAGAGACTTGAGATCAAATGTATGAAAATTTAAGTTGTTTGTATTAAGTGAAAAATAGTAAAAAATAAAGAAAAGTTTATGAAAATTTATAATTGAGGTAGTGGTAAAAATATTTAATTGATAAAATCGTAAAATAATATTATAAATAAATTTCAATTAAATAATAATTATAATTTTATTGTGATAATTTTCTAAATTTATTATTATCATTTTTATTTTTATTAATACTTTATTATCATTTTATAATAATAATTTATATTTTATTATTTTTAGCATATTACATCATATAATTAATCATATTTATGTTATGATAATAATGTATAAATAAATTAATAATAAGAATTGATTATAAAAAATATAACATTATTTTAATAAATCTTAAAGAATTTCTCGTTCTATCCGGATTTTTGGTTTTATATATATTTTTTATTTTTTGATTTTTTAACTTTCTGCGTTTTCCTTTGCTGTAACAATAACTGCTTATCCTAGTTAGAACCAAACAAGTTCTTAGTGATCCATGCATATACATGCACGTTCTATAATTCCTTTGCAAATTTTAGATTATTACATCCACTTAAAACACAAATAAAAGTAAACGTATCAGGAGGCATAAAGTTAGGTGCTAGTTTCTATGATTTGCACTGAGGTATAGCGTTCCACGTGCAAATGTTATTAATAGCCTTTGAGTAATTCTCTACATTTCTGTTAAATGATCGAGTCTCAAGATCCGTGGATGAAGAAGATCCTTTCTATTTTTCAGCTTCATTACCACTATAAAGTCACTTTCTACCATCTCCACAAACACACTCTTCTATATTTCTTGACTTCTTGTGGTGTTATCTAGTAGTGATCAAAACATTGAACATTATGGCTCCCAAAACATGTGTTCTGGCGGCACTTAACGTTGCTGCATTGTTTGCAGTTGTATCTGGATTTGAGAATTTTGCTCCAACTCCAAACACAACAATGATGAACTTGACTGCTGGTACTCTCTGTACTCCTCCAAGACATACTCCTCCAAGACATACACCTCCAAGATCGTCTCCCAGATCCTGTCCACATAACGCTCTTAAACTAGCCGCGTGTTCGGGTATTCTGAAAGAGATTAACTTTTCCACTGGGATGCCCCCAAGGGCACCTTGTTGCGCTATAATCAAAGGCTTTGCAGACTTTGAAGTTGCAGTCTGCGTTTGCACTGCGCTTAAAGCAAACATTTTCGGCCTCAAACTCGACATCCCCATCTCCTTTACCAAGCTTTTCAACACTTGCAGAAGGAATGTCCCAAGGGGTTTTATATGCAAATGATTCACACACCTGCATCACCCTATTTCCATCCTTGCTTTTCCTTTTTTTAGTACTTCTTTTAGTTTATGTCATTCATGCATGTACTTGCATTCACCATTAATTTAATTATATTTTTTAGTGTTACTTTTTTATTTGTTGCAAATGTTATTAGCACAATCAATTCACAAGTTAACTAAAACATCATAAACTAAGTTAAAATCTCATTAAGTTAAACTCTGCCCCGTCTACATTTGAAGATCTTATATTGTGTTAAACTTATGTTTGAGGGAAGAGATTTTGAGAGTCCAAAGATTTATAAATTTAGAATAAAAGTTAATTAAGAGATCAAAATGGACTAAGGTACTTCAAATATAAAATTTATCTTAACATGTATACTTCAATAGTAGTGAGCATTTAGTGTGTTCTATATTATAATGTCTACTCAACTTAATATAAAAAATTTTAGTATTAGAAATCTATTTAAACAAGTTTTAGATCCAAAAACATACTATATGGCTAGATGATTCAAAATCATGATCTATATATCCTGTGCCGCTAGTGGCGGCTCAAGTATTTAGAGGCTTAAAGCAAATAAAAAAATGAGACATTTTTTAAATTAATAAAATAATTAAAATTATGATACTTTTATCTAAAATTTATTTTTCAAATTTTTTTGATACAAAATTATCTATTAAATTATTATAATTAATTTTATTTAAAAAATCTTTTTTCAACCGAAATAAAGCTAATTGGTTTAATCTTTGTCTTCACCTATATTTATATTGTTATCTTTACCTATATTTATATTGTTATGTTCTTTATTCAAAGAAGACTCACCTCTATTTTCTAATTTATTTTTTTGTTTATTTTTATAAATTTATCCATAGTCTTTTTTTGTGATTCAACAAAAAAATTAAACTCTTTTTTTTTAAGTTTTGAATAACCTGATTCAAATTTTCTAGTTGCTATATTTGTATATATTTTATATAAAATTAAAAATTATAATATATATCACACTGAATATAACTTATAAATATATAAAATAAATCTAAGTTAAAAAGATAAAACCTGATTGTCAAGACAACAAACTTGGTCCTCATGTCTCCTATTATGATATTATCTTTAAATATAATTTGTAACTTCTAAATTCTCTTCCTTGAATCTTCACAAATTATTCTAAGATTAATTAAACAATAATGAAAAAAAACATTTGTTTTTCAATTTAATTTCTAAGGAATTAATCTTGCATCCACAAATTTGTTTTTCAATTAGGTACATTATCTTATACATATAATAGGATTAATATAGTAAGAGTCAGTACAAAATGTTTTGCGTATCATGAATAATGCAGCAAAACAAGAAAAATCCAGCCATATATCAATATAAGGACCAGTAAATTGATTGAGTAAAAAGTCAATAATTTAATTTAGAAATTAGCAGCAAAACTAGCAAAATTAGTGGTAAAACTAGTAAAATTAATGTGAGACTTAAGGGGTATTTCACTAAAAATTAAAAATAGATAGCACATAGGAAAATGTTGGTTTGATAATCATACATGGCTTCTAACTCATTGCCAATCGCATATGTAACAAATTTTCCTACGTGACTGAGAGGTCTATGCGAAATTTTGTGATGAGGGGTGTTATTTGTGGCTAAGGACATTATAGGTTTTTTTCCAATGTTCAGAACATTTGAAAGGAAAGGCTTTGTTTCGCGGTGTCAACCTCCAATGCAAATAAAATTATTTCAAAATATAAAACTAAAATAAAAAATATGTGTTATTTAGTTTTTATCATTATTTGTCATTTAAATAAAAAATAGAGCTTTTGGTTTCATTCTATTTTATGAATAAAGTTTTAAAAGAAAATTTGTAAAAAGTAAAAAAGTTAAAGAAAATCAGTCCATTCAAAAGGTGTTAAAAAATAATAATAAAAATAAAATTGTCATTAAAGTTTCACCATGTGACATTGTCTCTCTCTTTCTGCCTGCCTTTTCTAATATCCATGATACGAAAATTAATTAAGAATAAATTTAAAAATTATAAAAAAGTTAGAAATTTGAATAGTTGATTTGATTCTACTTAATAGTGATTAAATGCTGGTGCTTTTCACCAGGTTGTTATGCTCACCAGGTTATTTTACAGGTTACATTTGATTAATGCTCTAGAATAGTAATTAGAATTTTTACATTGGATAATTTGTTTCAATTTTCAAAAAAATAAAAAATAAAATATATTAAAAAACAATATTAATAATAATATTAAAAAAAAGAGATTTAAGTATCTATTTCTATTATTGTGTTATTTAGGTCACTTTCAATAAGAGTTAAATAAATAAAAAATGATTTTTTTAAAAAAATAATAAATAAATAAAATATTTAAGCCTATTAAGAGTTACATTACCTCCAATAGAGGGTTATGATGCCACAACAGCAACAACAGTACAATTCTGCCCATTTTTCAATCTATGTTCGTCGTTGGGATTTAACAGTCAATTGACGGGGGGATAATTAGAAATTAATAGATTTAAATATGAATTAAAAAGAATAATCAATTGGCAGTTCACAAATTATAATTAAGTGAGAATAATTAGAAATTAATGGATTCAAAATATGAATTAAGAGTGAGCTTAATGATATCAGTTTAAATATACATAGTGAGCAAGGGAATGACACACGAAAAAAGACAGACAGAGAGACAACAAGAATTATAGGACTGAAAAATTAGTGGACCTGTAGAGTCATCAAGGGCAGAAGGAGAAAAGGAAAATGTCTAAAGCTCTTGGTTAGTGCTTCAACAGGTAAGTCCAGTCCAATCGTTTTTTTTTTTACTCTTGTATGTTGTTATACGTAATGTGATTATTTTAATTGCTCACTTGATTCCTTTATTACTTTATGTAATGTGATTGCTTTGTTTGAGAGTTATTATGGTTTATTGAGATGCAACTCTTATCGCTTTAATTCGTTTAAAAATAAATAAAATATAAAACACTTTCAAAAATTGTTAATGAAATGAAAACATGTTTTTTTTAGGATCTTCAACTCTGATATATTTTGATTGCTCACTTGATTCCTTTACTTAATGTGATTGTCTTGTTTGAGAGCTACCATGGTATCTTGAGATTCAGCCCTTATTGCTTTGATTTGTTTAGAAATAAATATAAAAAATTATAAGACATTTTCAAATTCTCAAGTTGGATATAAAATTTTCCTAAAAACTTAATGAATTATTAATTTTCGGGAAGAAGTAAAAATAATAAAGTAGTGTTTTTTTAATAAAAAATAAAACCCTTTTCAAAAATAATAAAAAAGTTTCAATTTAGAGGAAAAATGAAATTTAAACAATTTTAATAATAAAAAACTATAAAAAGTATAAATCTAAAAAAAGGAAAAAGAAATTATAATATTTTCAAATAAAATAACAAAAATACAAAATTTCTAAAAAAAGGAAATATCAAATATCATTAATCAATTTTCAAAATTAGAACTACGTGGACCCTGATTTTCTTTTGTAGAAATACTTAGGACCAAAGTCAATCCTTGTCGAGCCCAAAAAAATAAAAAGAATATGTTTATTTGTCTTATTTTTGCTTATTATTTTTATTTTCATAATTGTTATTTATTTGTACTATGTTTATTAACATATTTTCTTTTTTCTTGTTTATTTATTTGTTTTGTTTTTTGATTTGTTTTTATTCATATTATTATTGTTATTATTTGGAAGAAATGACATTTTGTAAAAACACACTTATTTCGACTCATTTGATTAAAGGTATCGTCTTAGGACGGGCGTTGTGGGGTGCTAATATCTTTCCCACACGTAATCGACTCCCGAATCTTGAATCTGGTTCGTAGACATTTTTATTTTTGGTCTTTCTATGGTTTTCCATAATAAACTATGGTGGCGACTCCAATCTCTATTTAAATATTTTTTTAAATTAAATTTTTTATCGCCCTGTCGTGATCCCGGTTGCGACACGCGAGTTGAGTGAGGTAGGATGTGCAGAGTCCATAGTCTGAGCAAAAATGTTTGAACTGCATGCGACAGATGGTGGGAGAGGTGGACGACGACGACAAACCGCTTTCTTTTTGTGTTTGTGTGTTTAGGGGAGAACACTCAAGAGAAGGAGAACCTGCGACAACGACGGGTTTACGAAAAACAGAAAAGAAAAGGAGAACGAAACTAACGAGGTAAAAACTGTTACATTAGGTTTTGTTTTATTGATTGTTTTTGTGTTGATTTTTGCTTTTGATTTTTGGGTTTTGAACTGGTATTTCACTTATGCAGGTCAGGGGTGCACTGAATTGGTGGCTTCGATGTGTGGTCAGTAAGTAATGTTTAGTTAAACACTTAAGTACATAGTGTTAATCACTTAGAATATCCATTGTTGGTAATGACTTATCAGAACTGTCCATTGCTTAGTTATGGCAGGGGTCGGGGTTTTAGGATGAACCAATGCCACACCTATGTTCACTCCCACAATAGAAAATATATAAATATTTCACTTGTGCAGGTCAGGGGTGCATTTAATTGATGGCTGCGATGGGTGGTCGTCAACTAATGCCCACTTAAACACTTAAGTACATATTGTTAAACATATACAATGTCCAGTGTTGTCAATGGCTTTTTAGGACTGTGCATTCCTTAGTTATGGCAATGGTAGGTGGTTTTAGGAGCAACCAATGTCAAACCTGTGTTCAGTCCCACAATGGAAAACTTGTAAAGATTTTTTGCGTGGAGGTTAGGGTTACACTGAATTGGTGGCTTCTATGTGTGGTTAGTAAGTAATTCATAGTTAACCACTTAAGTACATATGGTTAAACACTTAGAATGAAAGACAAACAAAAGCCACTGAAATCCTATTTTTCACTCACTGCCACATTGGATGACTAATGCCACGTAAGGAACAATTGGTCACGTAAGCGCCACGTGGAGTTGTAACCTGGGTGTAATGCCATGTCAGGTTGTCAACCTATCATTACTCTAACATATATATACATACCTCCTTTCTCATATCTTGGAAATTGAAATCAAAATTTGCACTTCTTGTTCTCTGTTTTTTCTTTTCTCTTTCTCTCACTGTTTTCAACTTTCTCTCTCCATTCTCTCATTGTTTTCTTTCTACAAAATTGTGACCCAATTCAATGCCTTCCATTTTCAGGGTATTGAGTAATCATTACTATTGATTTCATTTTATTTGTTTAGTTGTGATTTAATTAGATTCTAAGAATTAATTTTGCTTTTCCTCTGATGTGGCAATGGTTAATGATGAGAAGCGACTCAAGTTTATGTGCAACATTTAATGTTTTGAAGATATTTGTTTCTTTAAAAATGTCGCGGTAAAGAAAAGTGTTGTGGCAACTTTATAATGTAATTAATTAAAGACATATTATACTAGTTATATTCTAATAGATGTAACTAATAACCGATGTAGAAAGTAGTCTAAAAAGCTCTTTTAAAAAAATTGAAAAATAATTCCGCATGGCACTTTATTACATCAGTTGTTAAAACAACGAAATACAGTGGTATTTATTACATCAATTGTAATAACAACCGATGTAATATGCTAGTTGTTACATCGGTTGTAATAACAGCTGATGTAATATCTGTCTTTTTAAATCCTAGAACTCATTTTTCATTGCTTTCATTAGTTTGCGTCGTTGCATCTTGTTGTCACTACTCTACTTTTGCTGCTTGTTCTCATTGTTTCCATCCACATTTGGTCTTCGTTCACTGGTAGCTTTTGCCCACTTTTCCCTATTTCTCATTTTCAATGTGCATAATTTTTTAACTTGTTTTTATGTTGTCGTCACTGGTTACTAAGGGGTGTGGGTGTCCTTACATTTTAGGATTGCACTTTTTCCAGTGCTAGTGGGTGTCGCTTCGTTCCACCTCTTACCCCTTGTCGCTTCTCTTTGTAACATGTTAGCAGTTTTGTAATTATCATAAATTTTAAGTTGCCAAAATTTAGGGTGAAAAAGCTTCAAAATGGTCATCATTTCCTTTATAGAGAGTTCAGATTTATACGCGTTAAAAATGAAAGTTGCTCGAAATGAGATAAGGAATTCAATAAACAGTTCCCATAGGGGATTCAGAATCTAATTTTTTTCAAAATTCCACCATTTACTATTAGTTTTTTTATTTTATTTTTTATGTTTTTTGAGCTATTGCTTAGATTTTAGACTCTTACTTCACATACCTTGTTAAAAGAATTTTAAAATCATTGTGGTGTTTCCTTATAAAAATTAATGATTTATAAAATAGTTACATCCTACATATTTACATCTATAGCACATCATTAGGAGTCCTTACACTGTATAATTCCTTTTATGTTAAATTGTCTAAAATTTTTGGAAGATAGAAATACTATATATTGGCATTCTAATATGTTTGTTACAGGTTGGGAAAATAATAAATTTAAGAAATTATTTTAGAAAATAATACATATTACATCAGTTATAAGCTAAAATTGATGTAATATGCGATTTTTTTACATTGGTTGTAGCTACAACTGATATAAAAAGTTATATATTACATCGGTCGCTTACCTCACTGCAACGAGTTTAGCTGCGTCAATAGCCATGCCGCCAAAGCCATCCTTCACCCCTCACACCACCACCACTGCGTTGTTTACCCTCACGCAACTATGTGTTTAGTTATAGCTACAGTCATGTCGTTAAAGTCATCGTCAACCTCCCGCGTCACCACCATAACGTTGTTTACCCCCACTATAACTACAAGTTCAACTGCAATAATAGTTATGCCGCTAAAGTCATCCTCCACCTCCTAGCCGCCACCACAATGACGTTTACTCCCACCGCAATTACGAGTTCAACTGCAACAACAACCTTGCTACCAAAGTCATCCTCTACCTCCCATGCCATCACCACGATGCCATTTATCCCCACTACAACTACGAGTTTAGTTGTAGCAACAACCTTACCTATAAAATAATAACACATAATCGATTATATGCTAGTGATAATCGATTATATACTATGGGTAATCAATTAACTTTTCCAAAATGTACTTATAATCGAATATGTTCAGCTTCAGAGTCCTCTTCTTCCACGACAAGTCACCACCACTTCAACCTTGTGGTCAAGCAACCATCACCAAACCAATCAACATTGTAATCAAGGCGAGAACATACCTCTACTCACAACATATGCATAGTGAAAATGGTGAAAGACACATACATAAACTCATGTTGCCAGTTTGTCTTTTCCTTATTTCTTTATGACAAGAACAAAACACACAAAGAGTAATTTCCCACAAATCTATCCTTAAATTACTACACATTTTATGTGATCCAAATATGTTCATCTCCCTTAAACCCATTATCTTTCACAAGTAAAAACAAACATACCTTAAGAAACTGAAGTGAATAAAAGGAGGAATGACAAAAATCTACTTATGTTATAATTTTACATTGATTTTGTATATCATATTCTTTTAACTTTGTAATATCTCATGTTATATTGACTTATTTTCAGAGTCAATATGTTAGCTTATTTTTATTTATTTTATTTATTAAAATTATTTTTTATTGATGTTATTTTAATAAGAAATTAATTTCTACATAACAAAGTTAGTTAATTATTTATTAATTAAATTAATTAATATTCTATTTAATTCATTAAAAATTTATTAAATTATTTAATCATAATATAATCAACACAAATAAAAGTATTTTTATTATAAACTCACATAAAGTAATTAATTATTAACAAATCGAAATCGAAATCGAGGTCATATTTTTTTTATTGTATTTAGTCAATATTTATTACTTTTAATAAAAAATTTACATAAAAAAATTAAAATAATGTATAATTTTAATTTAACCATGAACCGATTAAAATTAAATTCGTACAATGGGTGTAAATTGTACTTGAATTATTTTGATCATTATATACTGTATACAAAACTACCATAAGTTGTATTGTTGTTATTACTATACAATTCAATTTGGTAACATTTATAAGTAGTTAGAATAATATCCTTTGTGAACCTTCAACGTTTATTAAAAGAGAATAAAAGTATTCATACTCACAAATAAAATATCTTACTTATTGAAAATGAGTAGCTTAACAGGTGACTTTACTCTAAGTAAAATAAATCATTTTTTTTCTTTACCTGTTTAATAACAAAAATGACAGATAATAAGATATGAAAACACACAATGTGGAATTTTTTAAATAAACAAAATTATATACAAATTAAATTGCTTTATTGTTTTAAGCATATGTGTTTATATTGAAAAAACAAATATAAATATATGTATTCAAAATTACTTTTTCAGTATAAATATATTGTACCTTGTTTTAAATCCACAACTGAATAATAATCTATTGCTAATAGGTATAAATAATGAAAAAAGTTTCGATTTCAGATATTTTAATACTTCAGATGAAGAGTGTGCCCAAATCCCTTTGCCTGTGTTACCTAACTATAAAGCAACGTTAAATTCGTTGATTTCCTAAGTTTTTTGGTTTTTTTCTAACTTGTGGTCGGTGACTCAATCACTGCGAGCCACTTCAAGCCGTCATTTTTCAATCTCCGGTGAATCCTCTGTTCTTCAATTCCATTTCTGTTATTCCCTTTGTTTCCATCTCAAAATTTGTAGTTCATTTTACTTTATTGCTTTTTTTTGTTAATTTATTAATTAATTCCATGCGGAAAACTCAAGTTCATTTCTCAATCGCGGATCCCAACTCAAACTGGTTGATCAATCTTAGGGTTTAGCTTGTGAACCCCCTTGTATTGCATTCTTTTGACTCATAATTTTTCTCTGGGTGATTCAGCTAGTTGTTATTATTATGTGAAAATGTGATTTTATTTCTCGCTATTATTTCTAAGCAACATGTTTATGCTGAATTGTTTTGTTAAGTGTAAGTGCAAACAGTTTGAATTAGCTAATCTAAATCGTAAGTGGTGTTGCTCCAGCCTACGCCTGAGTATTCCATCATTGGTTATTTTAATTATTTTATGAACTTTTTTTTTTTGCAGCTTCTCTTTGGAATCAAAATTGACAAAAAATAAATAAAATTGAGAACCGAACAAGTACGAGAACCAAAATTGAGGTGAATTGCATTGTTGAAATCATTTTTTTGGCAGCTCCTTATTTAATTGTTTGCAATTTTGTTTTGTGTTATATTACTTAAAAATATCATTTCATATATTGCAGCTGGGCAGGAAAGGTTCAAGGCTCTAACCAGTTCTTACTATAGGGAAGCACAAGGAATCATTCTTAGTAAGTGAAATAGTTTTATGTAAATGAGAATTTAAGATTGTTTCATTCTTCTACATCACAGACTTCTGTAAATTGCTTTATGTACATTGCATATATGTAGTTAATTTTCACAAAGAAGCGGCAGTTTCCTTCGTGAAAACTATTTAGTGCCAACAACTATGAGTATGAATTACTTGATAATGTTATACTTCTTTCATTTCTCTAATGTGTGAAATTGGACTGGATGACCTCAAATTCAGACAGAGTCTGTTAGCCAAGGATCTCACCATGCAAACAACATCGTATAGTCATCCTTTAATCTGTTTCTCTTGCAGGTTTATACGTAACCTTTTTCCCTGATTTTTATTATATAATGTCTGTTATCTAAAATTTATGTTTATTGAATGTGAAGTGGAACAATATTGTCTTGCAGAAACATCAGAGCAAATGGGAAGACTAAGTGTACTGTGAAATTCTGTGCACCATATCCCTCTCAACTGGATCGGAAATGTGAATTCAATGGGAGACCTCATATTTACAATTCTCATAGGCCCATAAAACCAAACAGATTGTTTGTGCTGCATAACACAGATGATAGCCATTCATCTGCATCTACTGTGGCTGATGAAATTAACACAAACGATGCTCCAAATGGTGCCTTACCTGCATTTCTGAGCAACTGGTCACCTCCAAGGTACCTGTGGAGGGGGTTATCAGTTTTAATCCTAACAGGGCAGGTGATTGTCAAGACTCTAAAGGGAAAGATTCATTGGAAGAACACTCTTCAACAACTGGAGAGAGTTGGTCCAAGATCAGTTGGGGTGTGTCTTTTAACTTCGGCTTTTGTGGGCATGGCCTTCACAATTCAATTTGTAAGAGAGTTCACAAGGTTGGGATTGAACAGGTCTGTAGGTGGGGTTTTAGCTCTGGCTTTCTCAAGGGAGCTAAGTCCTGTAGTTACAGCAATTGTGGTTGCGGGGCGCATTGGGAGTGCTTTTGCAGCAGAATTAGGAACTATGCAGGTTTCTGAGCAAACTGATACATTGAGAGTTCTTGGTTCAGACCCTGTTGATTATCTGGTGACACCAAGAGTGATAGCCACTTGTATTGCCCTACCTCTTTTGACCCTGTTGTGTTTTACATTAGGGATGGCATCTAGTGCCCTTCTTGCTGATGGTGTTTATGGGGTGAGCATCAACATTATCCTGGATTCAGCTCAGCGAGCTCTCAGATCATGGGATATTATTAGTGCAATGATCAAGTCACAGGTTTTTGGTGCTATCATATCTATTGTGAGTTGTGCGTGGGGAGTTACAACTTTGGGAGGTGCTAAAGGTGTTGGGGAATCAACAACATCAGCGGTGGTTATTTCTCTAGTTGGCATCTTCGTTGCAGATTTTGCTCTTTCTTATTGTTTCTTCCAAGGAGCAGGAGATCAGCTAAAGAATTGCATTTAGGCAACTAGTGTTGTCTCTGCAATTTTGTTTTGCTCTTATGTACAAAATGAATGGTATGACTTTTCTATAAAAGCTATGATAAAATCTTTAGAATTTGAATCAGGTGCATTAGTCTTGTTCTTTTCTATGTTATGGTTTTCTGGTATTATATGTATATGTTCTTTTACAGTTGCGTCTCCATCAGACATGGTAAAGACGTTTGTATTTCCTTTGAACGTGTATTATTTTAATAATTCTTGTAAGCTACAATGAACTGATAAAGAGGCCATGGTTTATGATTCAGCTGATGTTTGGACATCTAATGTCGAGCATTGAAATGGGATGGGAGCAAAATGGAATTAAGTTACCATTGTTTAGATAATTTGATGATGGTTTTCAAATGAATCCTTTTTTGACCCTGGTAGTATATTTTCTATGATTGAATTTCTCACTAGTTACATGTGGAATAGAATTATTTTCATAGTTTTATTATGGCTATTTCATTTCTTCTTTGCTTTGATTTGTGTAACATTCCCTTATTAATGAAGTATTTTGCTTCAAGATTAGTGTTGCGTGGTATGCTTTAATTGTGTTTACACGGCAATATCATTTGTTTTGGAGATATTTCTGAAATATAATATGGACTATGGACTACATTCTGATTTCAATCCTATGAGGTGCAAGTGTTCTTTGTGGAAAATTTCAGTTGTACTTAAATATTGACAATAATAACAATCACTTGGCCTTCTTCCACTTGGTGAGCTTCAGTTGTTCTGTCAAAACCAATTGTAAAGTATAAACTACCCATTGTGCCCTGACGTCTCTCTACCAGCCCTGTCACTCTGCTTGGTTATGATTTTTCAGTTATGCTAGGAAAGATGCTTAATCATGAATTCATGATTCCTGATCTGTTTGCATTTTAACTATGTAATTGTTTTATTTGTAGTTGTGCTGAGTTTTTCTTATAATTTGTAGGGTATAAATGTACCGGTGGATAGAGAGAATAGAAATGAGGCAATCAGTGCCTCTGATTTGGAAAGATAGGTGAGTCTGGTCTGAGTAGATCGGAGTTTTCATATCAATCATTTGGTATGTTTGTAGCTGTTATGACTCGACCATGTCGGAGAAATCGTCTGAGCGATTATGAAAGTTGTTTCCTATTCTTGTCATTGGTGCAGTTTTGTGTTGTGTTATTAAACCATGATTTTTACCGATGAAAATGATAGGTGATAATGTCCACCATATCATGGTTTGGTTCTGGATTTAAACGGTTCATTTTGATTGAGTTGTGTGCCACTACAAAACAATGATTGAAGTTGTTCTTCACACAGAAACTAACAACACACGGAATTTCAAAACAAATTATGAACTTTAACAATGTCATGTAAAAAAATTATATCATGAAATCCAATACTCGTAATCTCCATGAAATCTAACGCTATTTTGTAACACAAAAAATGGTAAAGTCGTGACGCAATGCAAATTTCAAATCCTTCTGACAATCCTTACAAATTCTAGAATTGTTAATTGAACCTGTAAAACTGATCATGAACCAGTTAGGGATTAAACCGACTAAACTTGTTTTCCCCGCACAACTCTTTAAAAGCCGTATTAAATTGTATCTATTTAGGTTGTTTGATCACTGATTCGTAAACAAAATACCCACCCTCTTCTTTATTACTCACTATTACATTAAATACGAGTCTCTCAAAAAGAATACTAACTAGATACGAAACAAATGCGAACAATGCATCATTAATGATAAAAAATTAAACAAAGTCTACATGATAATTAATTACCCGTTTGTTTCATATTTTCCCAAATCTAAAGTAAAAAGAAGAATAGTCCGCGTTTTGCCCAATGATGTGCCAGCGCAACTAATTGCAAACAAGCCGGCACTGTACACATCTTTTGTTATGAAATTATATATATTTGATTATGATATTATATATATATAGATAAGTAACAGGGTAACATGGATACCTTAACAAGCCCAACACTATATAGGGGAAAACCAAATCATACGTGAGTTGGTAAAAATGGTATTATCTAGGCAGGTGGAAAAATATAATTGTATTTTCACATAAATTGAAATTATATAATAAAACGATATGGAAAAATAATAATATAGTAAAAAATATATTAAGTAGTTGCTCTCACGCTTTTCTTTTTCAGTTTTGGTATTTCCTTCAATTCTACTTTTCCTTTTCTTAGCCTCTCAGTTTTTCAACCTTTTGACCCCTTTCATTCCAATCAATTGAATAATCAATCACAATCACTTTCCTCTTCCCTTATACATACCAATTCCCCTTTTCATTTTTTTTTTCTCAAAATGGGTCCCATCGTCTATCAGCTCCATTGGGCCCAAGTAATTGGTCATCTTTTCTTCATATAATTCAAAGTTACCATATTTCTCTGTTCCGTCGTTCTGGGTTTGAATTGCATTAATTAATTAACTGGTTTGTTTAATTGTCGGTTATTTTTTATCATTATTTAATTTCACAACACTTGTTTTCTTTTTTTATTACTTTGCTTATAGCCGAGTTGAGCTTCGTCAAATTTTGAGTGTTGGTTTCTGCTTTTTTGCTTCCATGTGCATGCATTAGCTCTTTCCTCTAGAATCTGGATATCTGTTTTCTTCTTTCTTACATCATTTCCCTCGGTAGCTTTTGTCTCTTACCTTAACATAATTTTTCATTGGTATTAATATTCTATCTGTGTTATTGTTTATTGAAAAGGAAAAGAAGAATTAAAATATGTTTCACTCTGCCTTTTTTCTTGTTTGGGGGTATTAAGGAATATATCTTCAGTAAGCATTGCGTATTGTCTTTAGCAATGTTTTTTGTTCCTGGCATGATGTGCTGTTTGCTCCTTGTTAGGTACTCTGTCAGGTAAATATCTCTAGAATGTTTTGGAACATCTCAATTTTTTTCTAATTTTTGTTCTGTGTTTAGGTTCATCATTTAGAGTGAGTCAGCATAGCTGCCCAGAGTAGCAGTGGTATTATTATTTTGAGAAGATGGTACTGGGAATAAGATCAAAGAGTAGAAAAACTGTCTCAGTCCAAGCTCAGTACATAATCCATGTTCAGGAGATCACGCCTTGGCCCCCTTCACAATCACTGAGATCTGTGCAAACGGTATTGCTGCAATGGGAAAATGGTGATCAAATTTCTGGGTCTCTAGCATCCACTGCTGGCATTGGAAAGATCCAATTTAATGAATCTTTTAGGCTTTCAGTTCTTATGTGGAGAGAAGCATCCAAGAAAAGCAAACACCGTGAAAGTTTTCAGAAGAACTACTTAGACTTTAGCTTATATGACAGGACAACAAAGAGTCAACTATTGGGATCAGCCACAGTAAACTTTGCAGATTTTGGGATTATTAAGGAAACTAAAGCCTTAAGCATTCCATTGAACTGCAAGAAGAGCTCCAAGAATTCTTCACAGCCATTTCTTTATATTAGTATTCAGCCATTTGATACAGAATGTTCTAGCTCATCACCAAGCAGCTGCTTGTCAAAAGGGTTGTCACTAGACAAGGAAGGAAGTGAATCGGTATCACAGTCACTAAAAGATGACGATGATGTTGAAATTGACTCTTTTACTGATGATGATGATGATGATGACTTCCCTTCAAATACCTTCCAAACTACCAGATCTGCTTCCAAGTCTACTGGAGGTTTGTCCCCTCTAAATGAAAAAGTACTGAAGTTTTTTATCTTCTAATTGTGCTTAATGCAAATATATAAAACATCAACGCCTTTTTCAAACGGTATGGATATTATCAAGTCATTGTTATGATTTGGTCTCATTCCTGCTTATACCTTATTGAGCTGGATTTTGCCCAATAAAAGGCCGCTATGATGCTTAACTCTTTGTTGTGTTATAATAGATTTTATTCCTCTTTACTTTTAGTATTACATTAATCGGATACATCCGCATGTTCATTGCGTTTAATTGTTAATTGGTATGCAGTATGCTGCTGCAATTCATGTTGTTTTGATCCTACTATATTTAGGATATGAGATGACATTATTAAACTAATTTTGTTTGCTCATGACACATTTTGTATATCAGTTACCTCTATGGTTGATTTTTAGTTGTTAATTTAGCTCTACATAAAACGATCAAATGTTTGAACTCTAAATGTATTGACATGTAATCCTTTTTAACTGTTAAGCAGCTAGGGTCTTTTTGGGTAACTTCTTTGTAAAACACTTATAGGAGAAGAAAATAATAACGAAAAGTTAAATATACTTTCTTTGGTACCTAAAATTAACTTATGGCTAAGTTAATTTGTAAAAGATCTATCATATTAGCTTCACTAAAAGCTTATTTTAAAAATATGTATAAGTTAATTTTAGTTTATAGAATTTATTTTATTTTTGTTTCTTTGTCTGTATTCAATAAGTGTTCTTGGAGAAGTTTATTGAAACATACCTATACAGATGCATTACTGGTGACAGTTTTCTATTATTATCTGATCTCTAGACCAATAATAATCTATATAGCTACACAATTGTGTAGTTCTGCCATATTAACAGCCTGTTGCCATTTGATTTCAGGCAGTATCAAAATCAGCGAAGAAGGAACGGAAGGATCTCATGGAGAATTTGTTATGCCCGCAGAAAGTACTACTTCCAGCTTAGTTGGAAACACAGAGAGTGAAGCACCCACACAGTACAATGGCATTAAATCTCCCCCTTCTTCTACAGTTCTTGGCTCAGACATGGGAAATGCTGCTGATGGCAGCCCTTCATTGCCTAAAATTTCTGAGGAAACTGTCGAACTTTCTGATGCAATTTCTGAAATTCGAGAAAGTATTCAACAATCTTTTACTTCACGCATTTCGTCAAGTACGAAACCAAACTTTGAAAAACCTTTCCAATCTCAAGTAACGCAAGAGAGAAGCTTGATTCAAGAAGATGACACAAGAGATCAGAGACTTAATAAAGATGCTTTAGAGAAAGTTAGAAGTGTTTCGAACGCTGGGGTTATGGAGGACAAAGAGAAAATGGAGGAGCAAAGAAGAGAACAAAAACAGTTTATTGAGAGGAATGAACTTTTAGAAAATGAGTTCAATAAGTTTACCGATGATGATTCTACGAAGAAAGGGAATTTAAATAGTACTACTCTTCTAAACGAGAAACCACATGGGAAAGGACGAAATCAGCTTACTGAGAAGAATGAACTAGAAAATGAGCTCAATAATGTTTCCAATGATGACTCTACGAAGAAAGGGAATTTAAGTAGTACTACTCTTCTAAACGAGAAACCACATTGGAAAGGACAAAAAGAGTTTACTGAGTGGAATGAACCTCTAGAAAATGGGCTCAATAAATTTTCCAATGATGATTCTACGAAGAAAGGGAATTTAAATAGTACTACTCTTCTAAACGAGAAACCACATGGGAAAGGACAAAGACAGTTTACTGAGAGGAATGAACCTTTAGAAAATGAGCTCAATAATTTTTCCAATGATGATTCTACGGAGAAAGAGAATTTAAATAGTACTACAATTCTAAACGAGAAACCACAATACCCAAGATTGGTGAATGATAAAATTGAGGACGGGTCAAATGTAAAATTTCCTCTACAATCTGCTGAGAACTGTGAGCAAATCAGCAATCAGATCCATAATCAGGCAGAGAAAATTAATACTATGAATGATGTATATGTTGGTACTGCTTGCCATGAAGACATTAATACGAATGACAGCTTTCTTAGCAATAAAACTGAACTGAAGTCCGAAATTGAAATGCTTCGAGAAGAGCTGAGGGAAGCTGCTGCTCTTGAAGTTTCAATGTACTCAGTTATTGCTGAACATGGTAGCTCATTGAACAAGGTCCATGCACCTGCTCGGCGTCTTTCTAGATTCTATTTCCATGCTTGTAGAGTTGGGTCCCATGCTACAATAGCTAGTGCAGCCCAGAGTGTTGTCTCAGGATTTGTTTTGGTTTCAAAAGCATGTGGAAATGATGTTCCAAGGTATACAAAACTTGATTTCATAATTTTCTTAACTATAAATAACATAAAATGTTCAGAAATAACTGAAGATCTTGTTTTATGAATCTAAAAGTAGTGGAAATTTTTTGGAAAATAACTTAGCCTAAGATTACTTGCATAGTGAGAATGTGCAAATGTTTTTTTCTGTTGAAGTGTGAATGAATGTAGGAGAAAGTTGGGGAAGCTACTTTTTGAGATGTTTGAGAGGCATTTAAGGTGTCTTGGTCTTGTGAGGGTAAGACCAACAAAGGTTCCAAGAAGGAACATTTATTAAATGAACTAAATTAAAATTGTTGAAAGAGAAAAAAAATATGTGGAAGAAGTTCTGAAAATTGTGTGTATGAACTCCACCATAGAGTTCATCTTATATAAATACAGATAATGCCTATAAATAATATTTTAATAAAATATTCCTATCATTATAAAGATTCTAATTAAACAAGGAAACATATCAGAATATAAAAAAAAATTCCAAGGGATATTTCTTATATTTCTAAGATATTCTACAATATTCGAAGATAATATCTTAAGGTATTTCTTATATTTCTAGCAGTCCCTCAATTGAAGCTTGCTTAGATTTAGTTTGTTACGAGAAAATGATTCAAATATCCACAAATTAAAAATTAAAAATATAAAAATTGAGCTCCACCTAAGACAATAGTTGGGAAAGAAGTTGGAGTTGGAAAGAAAAATTACTTAGCTAGATAGCTGGAATGATCATCAGCATGGTAAACAATTCATGGCAAGAAAAGCAAGTCCTTCTCAAACCTACATGTGGAAGCTTCAAACTAATTTTATTAGAAACCCAAAAATTTTTAACTTTAAACTAAGTTTGATAATAACTTTTGGGATAAAAACAAGGTCAGTGCATATATAGGAGAAGATGGGGCCAGATTAGTGCTTCTAGGACATATATGAGGCCAATGCATATGGGACAAAACTGGGATCAATGTATCTAGGACAAAGTAGAGACCTGTGCATACCAAGCCCATGTATTTGGGATAAAACCGAGGCCAGTGCATCTCGGACAAATGCATTTGCAAGGTTGCAAGCATAGGGTGTGTCAATGGAAAAGGCTATGACAGTCGAAGAAACTTTGAGCCAGAGTGACAAACCAAATTAGGACTTAATGTAAAAGTGATAGTCATGCTGGACACAATAGACAAGGTGAAAGAGGTGACTAATCAGATAGTCATGCTGGAAACAATAGAAAAGGCGGAAGAGGTAACTGATTGGAGTTCTAACTTTTGTGTTTTGAGGAACTCAATAGCAAAATAGGTACATAGCATGTCATGAGGATGGTACTGTTCTAGTACCATGTTTAAAAAGGGGAAAAAAAGGATGGAAGAGATCCTAGAAATTGTGTGTATGGACTGCTCAACAAAGCCCATTCAGTATAAACTAATTATAAATTTATTATAAATACAAAAAACTATAGAAGATTTCATTCCTATATACAAGATATTATATGTCTATAAATCATATTCTAATAAATATGATTGTAGTCAGATATCCCTAATAAGGAAACAAATCAAAATATAAGATAAGGATAAATTCTAAGAGATCATCTATGATGCTCTAAAATATTCTTAGATAATATCTTCAGATATCTGTTATATTTTTAACAAAAAATTTAGAATAGGTAAAGGAAGAAACATTAGGACAAATAATTACAGAAGACATTGTTCTGAGATGCTAAATAGAATTTTTGTCGGTTAAGTGAAAATTTGGCTTTCTCTTAAATGCAATGGCATTGTTTGATTAATGTAGCCAACTCCAGTTAATGGGGTAAGGCTTGATTGTTGTATCTAATGAAGTTTGATTTATTTAACATCAGTTTCAAAAAGACCTGTGGATTCTTCTCATTACAATCATTTATTGATAATACTTCTTAGCTTACTGTTTCTTAACCATGAATAGGTTGACATTTTGGCTCTCAAATTTATTATTGCTGAGAGCAATTGTGAGCAATGAAGTTGAAAATACACGGTTTGGTGACGGTCCATGCATCAATAGTGAATGTGATGTAGTTGGCAACACTCTTCATAAAGAAGAAAATGACAACATAGAAAAACAATGTCTTAGCTGGGACGATCCAAAAACATTTTTAATTGCATTAGAAAAGGTTGAAGCATGGATATTCTCTCGAATTGTTGAGTCTGTCTGGTGGCAGGTTGAATCCTAAACATTCATCTTCTCCTTCTATTTCTTCTTATTATTCTGCTTCTTTATCTCCACTCTGAAAACTTTGATTTGAAGCTAAAAGTGTTTTTAAATTTTCCTAATATTTTTTATGTCTGCTGTCCCCAGACTCTTACACCATACATGCAATCTGCAGCTGCAAAGAGCTCTAATTCTAAGAAAGCAGATGAAAGAAGACCCCGTGTGGGTGATCAAGATCAGGGAAGTTTTTCTATTGATTTATGGAAAAGAGCTTTCAAGGATGCATGTGAAAGGCTTTGCCCTCTTCGAACTGGTGGTCATGAGTGTGGCTGCTTGGCTGTGATAGCTAGATTGGTACAATTTAAAGTTGATATTTCTAGATGCAATGTTTGGAATGCTGGATTTCAGAGTATGGGTGTAGATGTATATGTAGTTTATATAATATGACAAAACATATAACTTGGTGTCTTTGTCACAACCTTATATGGACATGTTTGAAGTAATGGTAAGGGGGTATTTATTTAAAATCACAAATCATTTGTTCTTTAAATTCTCTAATTTTTGTAGAACCACCAGGGCGGTGGTGTTGATGTTCTTGTGAAGGTGCTACTAGTATACATAAATTAAAAGCTAAAATAGGTATGATCCTAAGCTTCTGGCTGATTTGGTTCCAGACTTGGACTATTTTGTTATTGTTGGTTGTGTAAGGGATGAGTGGAAATCGTTTTGGGCCAACACCTGATCCTAAGTTCTGGCTGATTTGGTTCCTGACTTGGAAAAGACCCTCTTTCACCATGTGGTCATGACTGCAATCATCACCATGCCAATTCTACATAATATATGAATTTTTATGTCAGAAAAGAATGTTAGTTAGTTAGCTAAGATTTCATAGTTGTTGGTTAATTTCCCATAAATAAAGATATTTTAGACAGGCTGGAATTGAAGTGATAGAAGTACAGTGCATAGTGTCTTTGATCTCTCCATCAGTCTACTCTTTCTCTCTATCCTGTTCTTCTCCTTTTCCCCTTTTTGTTTCTTTCTGTTTCTCTTTCTCACCTAAATTCTATATCGGATGAAAACAATTTTGGGCTGCTTTTGGTTTGATTTGATTCTTGACAGTTGAGAACTTGAGGAAACATAGGCATCTTCCATCTGTTCATTCGTTATTATTTACTTCTTGTCAATACTTTTGTGTGTGTAGAATTATTTATATCAGTGGTTTATCCTCGAAAAGTTCCAGGTTATATAGATGTACATTATTGTTTTCTCTGAATGGTAATATTGTGTCTATTGGTTCCTATCTTGAGAAGGCAAGAAATAAAATAAAATAAAATGCAGCCTGATTGAAATAGGACTGTTTTTGTGGTTGTAGGTGATGGAGCAGTTAGTTAGTAGACTTGATTTGGCAATGTTTAATGCTATTCTTCGGGAATCTGCTGAAGAGATGCCCATGGATCCTGTATCTGACCCCATTAGTGATTCTAAGGTTCTTCCTATTCCAGCGGGAAAATCAGGCTTTGCGGCTGGTGCACAACTGAAGAATGCTGTGAGTTATGGAACTCTTTTGTCCTATGCCTTCTTTCTTTCAAAACACACAAAGTTGGTTATAATGTTTATATATTTTTCACCTGTAAGGCTTGGTTCCTCTGTACCACAGCAATACGCTTTACTAAGACTTCGAGAATTACTAGCTGATCAAAGACGTAAAGTATTTTATGATGTTTTAGCATAAGAATTTAGAAAACAAATATAATCGTATTAGTTGTTGAATTTGATTAACAAATGCTACTGTAACACAGAATGGATATTAGAGACAAACTCTAAATGTTTTACTTGTTTTCAGTCAGAAATTTTACAGCAATATATACAGAGTTCACCACGAGAAAATAAATTTGATGTCCCGAGTGTATATTTTCAATTCATCAACCTGTTGAAAGACTCTTAAAATTCAAAACTTTTGAATTTGGATGCATTACAAATTAGAATTATGAAGTTTCTTTTTCCTGAGCTGCCCCTCATCTTAAAACATGTCTTCTCAAGTTTAATTTATACATTTTACTAGTCTAAAATCAGTGCTGCAAGCACGTCCTGAGCAATGAACTGCTAATAAGAAAAAAACAAGAATGTAGCAGAAGTAAGTATGCTGAGGTGGATGAGTGTGTGCACAAGGAAAGAAAGAGTAGGAGTGAACGTATCCTATGAGAAAGTTATAGTAGCGTCAACTGAAGAGAAGTAGATGGAAACTGGCTTAGTTGATTTGAATTAGAGGCTTCGGTTAGAGAAGTGTATCAAATGGAAGTTAGTCCAACCAAAAAGAGTGGAAAAAGACCTAAGAAAAGTTAAGAAACCATTTAGAAAGACCCTCTCGTAATGGTTCTACTGAAAATTTGGTGGTTCTTGATAGAGCTTAATATCCATGTAGCCAACCTTAATAAAATAAGTTTGGTTGCAACTTGCAACTCTATGAAGGATATGTGATGTTTGTTCTCTTGAGTAACTTTTTATTATCTGTACTCAGATTGGTGACTGGTCAAGATGGCTTTCAGATTTATTTAGCATTGATGATAGTGACTCCTGCGAAGTAAGCAAAGAAAATGATGAACCCAAATGTGAATCATCCTTCAAACCATTCCTTCTCCTCAATGCCTTAAGCGATTTGATGATGCTTCCCTTGGACATGCTTGCAGATGGGTCTATGAGAAAAGAGGTTGGATCAAACTTCTTTATTGTTGTCTTTCTTCTCTTCATTTTTAAATGCATTGAGAAACTAATTCTAAACGTATCATGCAAACAATTCTGCAGGTTTGCCCTAGGTTTGGCATTTCATTGATTAAACGAGTTGTCAACAATTTTGTTCCTGATGAATTCTCCCCAGGGCCTATCCCGGATGCTGTTTTCGATGCCCTGAACAATGAGGTTGGTTAATCTTTAGCATGCTTGGTGTGAAAACAAGAAGCAACAAGTGTGGTGTAGGAATGGATTATTGAAATTTCTACATTCTAATTTCTGTCTTTTTGTTTTACTGGATTTTGTTATTTTAGGATATTGAGGATGATGAAGAGGCCATTACAAGCTTGCCATGTTCTGCTGGTCCCACGTTCTATGCACCACTTCCAGCTTCTTCAATTGTAGGCATGCTACAAGAATTGAGAACCAAAAGTTCTCTAAGAAGTGGGTCATTTGCGCTCAAAAAATTATATACCAGTGATGATGAACTTGATGAGTTGGATTCACCACTTTCTGCTCTTGGCATGGATGAATCATCAGTTTCCTCCAAGGAAAAATCTGTAGTTAAGGGAGGCCGTAAGGTTGTACGATATGATCTATTGCGGGAATCCTGGAAGAGTAGTGAATGATCACTGTGTTCCTATCAATGTTTTTTTCCTTGTACATAATCTGCATTTACCATTCAGCCCAGTATATTTTCCATTTGTTTTTAAAATAAAAATATTTTTCCTTGTAATCTTATACTTGTTTACCCATAAAAGTTGCAAGAAAGTTACACTCATTTTCATAGATGTTTTCTTCCAAGAGAGAGCTCTGAAAAAAATGACCATAATAAAAAAAATGAATTGGTATAACATTCTAAACTAAACTATTATTAGATGAGTTTTTATAAATTATTTTAAAGAAAAAAGGAAATAAATGAAAATAACTAAACTTATATCCATATTAAAAATAAAAGTTTTTAAAAAAATTATACGAGAATCCTTTTACATATAAAAATAATGCATAAACTAATTTGAACTAATAAAAGTTAATTTCATAAAAGATTTGTCGACCTATATTCACTTCGAAAGGAATAAATTAGTTAGTACACGCATATATATATATATATATATATATATATATATATATATATATATATATATATATATATATATATATATTCAAAGTTAATTTTTTCCACTTTCAAGTGTTATATATATTTATTTCAAATATTACCTTAATTTATGATGTCATTAACCCCTCATTTTACTACATTAAATTGAAATGAAGTTTGACTTGATGAGTGAGTTTGAAATTTTGATCACACTGACAGGGGAAACAGTTTTAGATTGAAAGGATTATACTTTTTGTTCTCCTTATTTGCTATGCATATTTCGGAGAATTTAAGTTCTTCAGTCCCACCTTATATTTTTTAGGTACACCGTTAACTGACTAATAACATGAATTGAATAATTTTATTTTTTAAATATTCTATAATTAAAAATTTTAAGTGTTAAAACCATATCTCAAATTATATATATTTTCAACATTGAACTGTATTTATAATCCGGAGAAGAAAAACTTTAGTTGATGAAAAATGAGTTTTGAATGACTTGAACTAGGGAATGAATTGATTATCCCAGGGAAGAAAAGGATGCAAATGAATTAGTATTGTGTGAAGATCCTAGTTTTCAGAGGAAGCAATGTTGTGTATAATTTATTTTGGGTCAACTTTCTATTATTGGTTCATTCTCTGTTTTCTCGTTTCCTCTTTTATTCTTTCGTCAATGACCACTTTTCTTGCATTGTCTGAGCTATAATTTTGGCTATCCATATATATTAACAAGTTGCTGTAGCCTGCAATGAATTCAATTTCATCTTGTTCCATTTGCCATTGAGTATCATATTTCTTTAATCAAAAGGGTACAATTAAGAGAAGTAGATTCAGAAACAAGTAGTTAAAAGAAGTTTGATTTTAGTAGTAATGGGTAGCCTATTCCTGGAGCAAATAAAAAAGCAGACAACAACTTTCCTACAAGAAAAGTACAAATCTGCTAGGATGACATTTACTGATGTTACTAAAGCTGAATTGTAAGTGCATGTTTGTGTGTTTGATTCATATTCCTAGTTTCCAAAAGAGTTGCAGCAATGGAATTAGAGAGGGATTAACAAATAATAGTATATGATTAGGTTGGCAGAGGAAGCAACAAATAAGGACAAGTGCAGTCCTGATGCCAAAACTATGACCAGAATTGCCGAGGCATCATTTGACATTGATGAATATTGGAGGATTGTTGATCTTCTTCACCAAAGGTATGCTAATGCTTCTTCATTGCACACCCTTTTGCCTAAATTTTTAAGCTGACTTCAATTTTATATCCTCTGATTGTTTATTATATCATTTGAAGTGCAGGTTGTACAATGTGGATTGGGAGCAATGGAGGCAAGCATACAAAGCAATGGTTCTTCTGGAATTCTTGCTCACCCATGGCCCTCGAGAGTTTGCTCAAGAATTTCAATGTGATGCAGAAATTATTGAAGAACTGGGAAGCTTTACTCATATTGATGAAAAAGGGTAAACCTTAAATCTAAATCCTTTCATTTGTGGTAAATAATAGTTAAGTATATGGATCATAATTTGTTTATCTTACACCACAAGTTTTTGTTTTTGAAGTATATAACAAGTTAAAAATTTAAAATATGAGGAAAATGCATATAAGGGTAGAAAAAAGGGTCTGAAAATATTTTAACACTCTTAAGTGTGTGATTTAACCATGCTGAAGGAACAAAGGTATGAAATGATAAACTGAAAACATGGGAGCTAAAAGATTTGCATTTTTAAGTATAATTTGATTGTGGTTTTGATCCCTATGCACGAATGAAATTCAGGTTTAATTGGGGATCGAGAATGCAAAAGGTATCAGACGAAATAGTGAAGCTTTTACGGGATCCAGAAGCTCTGACAGAAGCACGTATGAAGGCTCTGAAAATAACAAATGGAATAGAAGGGTTTGGAAGCTCAGTGAAGAAGAGTTCATCTCCAACATCGTCATCATCATCAGAAGGGTCAATTTCCACCACAAGTAGCCCTACCATGTTTCACTCTAATCGTAAGTTAAACAAACAGCAGCAAGACTGCATAGGAAATAATAGCAATATTAACATAGTGCTGCCACCAAGGGATTTAAAGCATGTGACCGAAAACCACCTTTTGATTGAGTCTAAGGAAGATGAAGATGTGGAAAAACCAAAAGGGTTTGTGGGTGAAATATACTCAAAGATGTCTGGTGTTAGTCCTGTCAAAGGAGAAAAACGTGGAAAGGTTGAATTTAGATGCCTGTCTGATGTTGGGAGCAAGGTCAACAACCACAAGAAATTTGATCGCCAATACTCACTTTGGTTTTGAAGGGAGACCATCATATTTTATTGTCTTTTTCTTCAAATTTTTGTTTTAAATAAGTTCAGTTTTTTAATTTCAAAATTTTCCTACCCTGATACTTTATCAGTTCTAACTAATAAAATTATCAGTTCTTACTCGAATGTTGAGTCCAAACGCCTCCGCCACCTTAAGGCTAAGTAAGAGACTTAGTTGAAATGCTGAGTTATAAGCCATCTGGAGTCCAAGTAGTACAAATGTCAAAGTTTTGCTTAGTTCAAACTGTTCAATTGATTAAGTTAAAATTGTTTAATTCAAAATAAATTGTTAAAGTCAACTAAGTTAAATAGTTTAGTACAAAGACGACTTAATATAACACTAAAGTTAAAAGTTTAGTTCAAAGAAGAGTTAATAAGAACAATAAGTAAAACTTGCTTAGTTCAGAAATTTTTTATAAGTTAAAATTGATGAGTTTTTCAAAATTTCTAACCAATTGATATTGTTTATAATAAGTTCAAATAAAAGTCATTAAGTGCATATTCTATAAGTTAGTTATTTGACTAACTTGTTATTAATGACATCTATAAGTTAGTTATTTGACTAAGTTGTTATTAATAACATCTCACATATGATCATATTGAATGAAAGAAATTTATAACAATTTAAGATAGTAGAACTGCTGGAAAATAAGTTAGCATCATAATTTGAGATTATTTGAAAATTAACAATCATTTGTCCAATCATAATATGAAGTTGTTTGAAAAGTAAAGTTTATCTCAAAGTAATTAAATTTATCATTGGATCTAAAGACTAATTAGAAAAATTAAAATTTTATTCATCCGTCAATTCCATCTACCTAATTTTATTTATGAATTTTGAGTTGGGGGAATTATGTACCCTACCCATAATAGTAACATATTCAATCAAATCTAATGTAGTTTAATCTCCTCTTAAATATATTTTATGATGAGAAATTATATTTTTATAATAATTATTTGTATAAAAAATATTTAGTTATCAATTATTACAATTCCTACTCATCAGGGCCAACTCAATTTTATTTCAAGAAAGTTTATAAATAGAGATTGATACATAAAAATTTCATATCTATCTACCTATTTACTTATATTCTTTTAAAAATACTCTTATTGATTTATAAGTATTAAAATATGTTATCCACGTGATCTTCAATCGATGTTCTATTAACAAGACTTTCAATCATTATACTAGAAAATATAACTTATATCAAAATTCAACTTTTTCAAATCGAACTATATCAACTTTAAATTAATATAAATATTATATTTTAATTTATTATAATAAGATATTATAATACGAAGTGTCCACAATATAGTCTAATATGATTAATATAAATGTAATATTTTATATAATAAATATTAAAATATATTTTTTTATAAATCTTTTATTGTTAATTAAAAATTACAAAATCGTGCGAGTTGTATTTCCTATTCAATAAATTCGATTAATAATTTTATAACTTTTAAGTAATAAAAAATGTATTATAAAAGAATTTCTACATTTTATAACTTTGCAGAATTCACGTGTCTTTTGTCTTTTTACTACGCATGCAGTTTCCTAGCTTAAGAGTATATGTGAGATCTTGGACTACTCATAATACATGTGAACTACAATCGAACAAAAATATTGATACTGATCCGTGACTGAACACACTCATACACAGTAGTCACAGGATGGCATTATTAGATGACCAATTTTGGACTAATCAAGACAGGTTTGAAGTAGATGTTTGCGAAAATTCCAAGAAATATGAAATGGTTTGGTCCAATTCTCAAGATTCACAATACATTCAGAAGTGGTAACAAGACATATGATTGTGGAAGATTATTGGTTCCTTCTTCACAAGAGCACTTTGACACCAGAGGTTGAAAACTGTTGACTTCACTGCAAACCTTAGAATTTATGTTGCTGCAACAAACATTAACCTATGCTCCAATCTTTTTCAAGTAACAACCTATAATATCTAGTTCCCTTTGATCAACCATGTTTCTCACATAATCAACCATGTTATCTGTATAAAACTATGAGTTTCAGATAGAGTTAAAGAAAATATATAATAAACCACGCTTAATCATACATATTTCAAGGGTAAAACATTTCCACTGTATTATAGGTATAATCCATGCTATTTTCAATCAATTTTAGAACTCCATCTTTATTATTTTTATGTTATTAAATACATTACATATTATAAATATGAAACTTGAATTTTAGTTGGAAAATATCACCAACTATGTCTACACCACACTCTAAATATTTTGTCCATATTTGGATGAACGTTTGTGTATATAATCAAATTTAACTTTTATTTAACAATATTATCCTTAATATATATGAAAAACAAATCTTATTTCTATATATTAATTTTTAGTTTCAATATCTTTTAGAGGTTGATTAAAAAGTGACATATTTTTAAGATTGGAAAGTCTTTTAACCTATAATATATTAGTTATGTACAATACTTTATATCTTAACTTATATCATTTTCTGAATAAAGTATTATTAATTATTTTAAATTTGACTGTATTTTAAAAAAAAAATCCTTGTTTTTGTTTATTATTATAAAATATATTTCAAAATAATAAATTAAAAAGAAAAAATTGTTAAACACAAATCTTTAATATATAATATTATTTAATATGGTAACCTCCCTCATGCAAATAAATACAAATTCCTCTCTTTTTTTTCTTTTCTCTTCCTCCAACTCCTCTCTAACGTTTTTTTTCTTTTATATCTCATTCTTTTTAGAATCTAATCATACCTTATAATAGTTATTAAAGAATCAAGTATCATTCTTACTCGATAAAATTTTTAAACAGAATAAGTTTTTGTTTATTCTAAAAATTCTTTATTTTCTTCTTTTTCTTATGTTTTTGTTTTCATTTTTTGTGGGTTAGTTGAGAAAAATAATTTTCTCAACTTGGTTAAGCATATATTAAAATTTTATTATGTTTGAATATATTGCTCTAGATTCCTAAATTTTGACTAGATTTATTATTTGAATTTAGAAATTTTCTTTGAAGTTATGAAGGTTATTTATGTTTTTGGTACAAAATTAAGATAGAAATTTTGGATGAGAAGGTAACATGGTCGCATTACTTGAGTTTTATATGTAGGGTTGTGTATTGTTGATCATGTTTGTAATGTTTCAGTTTGGGATAAAATTTGTATAGTTTGGTTGAATAGAATTTGTTGTGTGTTCTCATTTTATGTTAGATTAGTATTTGAGAGTTGTATCCCTTAAAATGATTTTGGATAAAACTTTTAATTTTTTTTGCTGCATGAGGTTGATTTTCTGATATTTTTGCTCAAACAAGTCAATTCTCGTTCAAGTAAAAATAATTATGCAACTAAACCATGCTTTTAATCTTGTTCAAAGAAATTTTCACTCAAGCGAAAACAATATTGAAAATCAACATTCTCTACCAAATTTTCACTCAAGCTTAAACAATTTTACTCAAGTGAGTCCATTTTCACTCAAGCTAAAAATAATTAAAAGGAAAATCTTTTTTTTCTTTCTTTATTTTCTTTATTTCTTGTCTCTGGAATGAATTGAATTGTATAAGGATGTTTATTTTAAAATATTAAGTTGTATATTTATTTATTTTTGTGTTTTTTAATTTAAATAAGTTATGTTGTATGACTATGTTTACTGGAATTGATGGAATTTACATGAATTGTGATCACATATATGGGATGATATGTGAATTATTGTTTGATTTGTATTAATTATTGATACCTATGGGTTAATAAAGATCCCCTTGTTTGGCTGACGATCTAAGTCATATTAGCTAAGATATCAAGTGGTGAAAAGCTGATATAGGAGTTCTTACAAACGGTGACATGTGTAAATATGCAAATCTAGATTGTAATAAACTTACCTTGATCCATGATTTTTGTGGGTTCGCTTGTAAATTCAAGTTTTGAATTAAATCAGATGTTAATCTCCGGTTAGTGAATTGGATCAGAAGGGGTCAGTTGATATTCCATTTGTTGAATATCCTTTTATGTATAAATTCATGTGTGGTCTATATGGTTGTTGTATGTTTGTCTTGAATTGTTTATGGATTGTTAATAAGATTGTTTCCTTTTATAAATGTTATCTTATGTTAGAAATTTAGCTTACTCTTGTATTTGTTGTTTGTGTGACCTGCTATGATTATACTATGTACATGAGATGTGCATGAGTAACATTTAAAAGACAATAGAGACTCTATTTTCTCTTTTCTTTTATAAATTTATGTATGTATATATGTATTACTATGTATGTTTAATTTATATTTTAAAATGCATTACGCTTTGTACAGATCCTCTATTAGGTTTTAGGTTTTACACTGCCTTGGACTTTAGGGATGGTTAGCCGAACACAAGTGATGTTGTAAATAAAGGTGTCATCATTTAGGAGATACGTTCAAGCTCACCATTTAGACGATATGTGCCATAGACCGCCTTTTAGGTGATGATGTTATTGTTCTTAGATTTCAATTTTGCAAAGTATCAAGTGTGAGAACATAACCTCTTAGACAATTTATATATCAGCAAAGTGGATCATTGGTTAAGTGATGACCAAGGATCATCTGTGGTGTAACCAAGGGTCATCCACTTGGTGATGACTATATCATGTTATCTTTATAAGTCTAGAAAAATAGTCCAAAGTAACAAATATAAGTTAAAATTGTAGTAATTGAATCCGTAAATATTCGAACTCAATTTTTTTTTATATCCAGTATCTGACTAATTAATTGAAGAAGTCTGGAATATGAAAAATAAAATAATAAATAAGAAGAACCTAAAATAAACAAAAGAGCTCTTATTTAGACTAACTTAAAGTCATCTAAAAAATTTATAGTACAATAGAAAGTTATTTTTAGGATGTTTTAAATACTATTAAATTATGTTATATAATATAATTGATTATTATATTAGTTAAATAAAACCTTTAATTAAGTTCCATAGTATTGTTATAAAATTATGCTCACCTCCTATATTAAGTTCTTTTAAATAATATTCTACCTCTTTAATTTTTAAATAGATGTTAAGTTTGACATAAATAAACTAATTAAGGTAAGTCACTTCTGCAATGTAGAGAAAATAATGTTTTGAAGATCTGAGGAGATCTCCCTTTGCTTATGAAGAGAAATAGGTGGGGTTTTTTTTTTCTTTTTTCAGTTACACTTCTATTTTAAAAATGAACAATAAGATAAGATTTAAGATTTGATAGTGATTTCATTTTATGATTTATAGCTTTAACATTTATTTATTCTTAATCAACTTTGACTTGAGTGATAAGGAATATATTTATTTGTAATTACTTTTCTAAGAAATTGTAGGACTTGTTTTTTGATATAAAAGTTGTTTTTCTAAGAAGCAAATCTCTTGTTTCTTTTTTCATCAAATAGAATCCTTTTATTCTTTAAATTAAGAAAATTTTTTTCCAATTTAATTTCACCTAAAATTCTCATTTTCTATCTAAATATTTTTGTTTTGTAATGAATTTGAGACGTGAAGTAACTTCAAAGTTTAGAAGTAAAAACTTGAATAAAAAAAAATATAAAGTTTGAAGATTTTATTCAACGCCCAACTTGAAGATGATAAAAATTAGTATTTTTATTGTCATTTTGGATGAAACGTATTTTTTAGAAGAAAAATTAATTGATTTAATTTATTAGAATTTGAGAGTTACACATAACAGAAAATAACAAAAAGACTAACTTTGTTTACATTTTAAAATGAACAAAAAAGTAATTAACCTCTCTAAATTTTTCAAACTTTATCTATTAACGAATAAATATTTCAAAACTAAATTTTGTTGTAATTAATCCTTTTTTTAAAATAAACACATTTTTTTAATATCATTGTATTAAATTTTAAAACTTTTATAAATAATTATTTCTAGAATATTTGAGTTAAATAGTTTACATTAAATGTTATTAATTTTATAATTTTATTCTTTTTTTATTATAATTCGTTTTTATATATTAAATATATTAGAATAGAGTGGAAAACAGTTAGGCTTTGTTAGAAAATTATGTGAAATGAAGATTGAAAGAGATAGAGATAAAATGAATTTTAAAAAACAGTGAGCTTCAATTCAATGAACAATTTGTTTAGCCATGTAACTTAACATGCACATATAGCAGCAACTATATATACTTTATATGTGGACAACACAACAACTTGTTTTTTTTTTACAAGTTTCATGAGACCGAGGCTCCTTCAACAAAGAAACAAAACTTTCGATGCTTTTACAGTCGTTCTTTATCACCTCCCCAATTTGGGTTTGTAAACCTAACAACTTAAACTCTTTGAACTGGTGTGTTATTTTGTGAAAACATAATACCATTTGTCTTAGTTTCTTTTGATGTATTTGAGAATTTGTTTAGTAGCTAAAAGATGAGATATCCTGGGACTCTCCTTGTATCTCGATATTACTCCTACAACAAATTCTATATTAGATCATGACAAAGAATAAAGAGACAACAATTTTCTTATACTCAATTTCATCAACTTCTCATGAGTTCCTTCTTTCTCTAGTTCTCTAGTTCAAAACCAGTTTCAAACAAAGTGACTGTTGAATTATAGTTAAGCATATTGAATCTCTTTAACACCTCCTTTGGTTCCTCATCTTTCCTTCCTTTACCATTGTGAATTCCAAACTCAAAAAATATGTCAACTTCCCTAGGTTACTCATTTCAAATTAATTCATCAATTGCCTCCTAATGATATCAATCTCACCTTCATGATTTCCTGTAATTAGAAAATCATCCATGTACATACACATTATAACTAGGTTCTACGTCTAACATTGCATCTGCATCTGACATTGTGTCAAACCATATACTCCAAATCTGCAGATACACACAAAAAATCCAAGTTGCAACATAAACACATCAACCTAAATTTTAAGTTCTTAGTACTTGTTTGAGTATGTAAAACTCTTTCTTTAGTTTGAAAACTTTGGCTTCCTATCCTTTAAGCTAAAATCTAGGTGGTTTTAAAGGTTTATTTAGGAAGGCAGAATTTACATCAAGTTGATGCATGATCCAACCTTTTCAATTTGCAATGACAATCATAGTTCTTACGGATTTTATTTGAGTCACTGGTGTAAACACTTCTTTATAATCAACTTTAGCTTTTTGAAGAAATCCACACAGTACAAAACTTGCCTTGTATTTCACTATTATTCCTATAGGATTAGTTTTGATCCTAAAAATCCACCTTACACTGATTGGTTTATTGGATTTTAGTAAAGACACTAGTTCCCCCACTTGATGCTTCTCAATGGATCAAATTTTATCATTCATAACATCAACCCATTTACTGTTCTAATGGCTTCTTCAAATGTGACTGGTTCAATTTCCAAAATTAGAGCAAATAAACAACATCTCCATCTTCATCTACATCTATGTCTAATGTCATTTCAAAACCTCTAAATCTCCTAGCAATGTGACTATTCCTCTAAGATCTTCTTAAAGTAGTAAATATACTTTTTGCTCTATTTGATTAATACTTTGTTCTTCAATCGTCTCAACCTCTTCAAACTTATTAACAACTCGTTTATATTGTTCATATGTGTTTGATGTCCAATTCCAACCATCAAACACAACATCTCTACTCATTACCAATTGTTTATTGATGGGATTGAATAGCCTGTAGCCACTAGTTTGATGATATACTAGCAGTATCATATAGTCTCATCTATCATCTAGTTTTCTTTCTTAACTGCTCAGGCACATGTATGTAGCATATTGATCTAAAAACTCTAAGATGACTCACATCTCTTGTTGTTGGACCAAACTTCTTCTAGAGTACCCCTTTTAATCTCTTCAATGGACATCTATTCAAAATATAGACAACAATTGACACAACCTCACCCCACAAATATTTTAGTAACTTCTTTCTCTTCAAAATATTTTGTACTATATTTATAATGGTATAATTTTTCCTTTTTGCAATACCATTATGTTGTGGTGTGTATGGAGGAGTTACTTGATGGTTAATTCTTTCTCTTTCACAGAGTTCTTAAAATTATTTTGATGTATATTCACCTTCTTCTTCTATTCTCAGAACTTTGATCATCTGGTCACTGCTTCGTTCTCCCATTATACTTTAAATTTCTCAAATACTAATAACACATCACTATTTCTTTTGATTAAGTAAATGCAAAATTTCATTGAAAAATCAAAACAAAATATTTTTTACTTCCGAGACACTTGATTTGAATAGGACCACAAACATCTAAGTAGATCATCTGTAACTTCTTTATTTTTAATGAAACATATTGTTGAAAAACATTTCTTGGTTGGTCTCTATACATTATTTACAAACTTCTTTGGGTGGAGAAATATGAGGTAAAGCTCGTACTATTTTCTAGTCCTTAAGTATTGCACATATTGAAAGTTAAGATGCTTAAAACGATAATGTCAAAGCCATTGTTTCTTCTTTATCATAGCTGCAAAACATTTGTGATACATCATTTTCAACCTTGAAAAACCGATTCTTTTGGTTAAAGATGATTTCAAATTAAATAGTGCTTTTTATCATACACTTGAAATATTTTATCTTTTAATCTTAAAGTGTATCCTCTCTCAAATAATTGACCAAGACTTAGTAAATTAATCTTCAATCCAGGAACAAACATCTATAATAGAAGCTTAACCACCATTCTTCATTTTAATTAGTATATTTCCAACACCTCCTGCCACTAAATCACGTTCATCAAGAACTTTACCTTGCTCTTGATTCATTCATCAAGACTTATTAATCAATCTTTCCATCTTTTAATATGTGTTGAGCATCCTGTATCAAGATACCAAAAATTCTTAGTCATCTTACTTGAGTGGTACTCACCATTAATAACACTTTTTATAAGGCATCATCTCCTTCTTCTTAATCCATTTGAACTTTATCTCTTTCTGGATTTGGTTTCTATCAATACTTGGCAATATGACCCATTTTGTTACAGTTATAACACTTCACATTTTTAACACAATTGTGTCTCTTCTTTTGTTAAAAATCAATTCCCTTCTTATTAACTTCCAAATCTTTTTGTTCACTTCTTGCCTCCACTTCTTTTTCTTCTTATCTTTTTTTCTTAAAAGTTTCCTTTAGATTGGTCTGTGCTTGGAGAGTTTTCTCATTTTTTTGTTCTTTTTCACATTTAACCAACCTTTGTTCATATGGCTATAAAGAACCCTAAAACTCTTCAAGACTCAACTCTTCAAGATTTTTTTTATTCTTCTATAGCCACAACTATGTGATCAAATGTCAATGATAAAGTACACAATACTTTCTCAATCACTTACAACTCAACCATCTTCTCTCCAACTTCATTGTGTCTATTATCGTTTGAACATGGGTAATATACTCAACCACTATCTCATTACTCTCCATTAACAAAAATTCATATTGTCGTCATAATGTTTGAATATTTAATTTCTTGGTCTTCATGACACTTCCATGTACCCTTTTAAGAATTTCCCAAGCCCCCTTTGATGTCTTTACTTGTGCAATCCTCTCAAAGTTTGTTGTGTTAACACTCTGATGCAAGATGAACAAGGCCTTGCAATCTTTCTTTTCAATCTCCTTATTTGTTGCTCATTGAGCTTTCGTTCTTCCTGCACCAACTTATTTGCAACCTTTTCTAATAAGATACCACACCCCTTGAAACTTCATAACAACTTGTATCTATATTTTTCAGTTATCAATAGTTTTTTCATTGTGAAAATCAGAAGATTGGTAGAAATGGAAGTCGTTTGTTCTTGTCTAACTTTAGCCCCTCTGAACCTTACTGATATGAATTATTGGGAGAGTTTATGATCTAAACCAGCCCAAAAAGGAGATAAATATGATATTTCTTCAAGAAAGAACTCAAAGTGGCTCAAAGGAAGACACCATGAAAGCCATGGTTGCGACAAAGCGAGAAATCAATGGATTAACAAGTATGAAAACTTGAAACTAAAGGAATTAAAATGTAAAAATGGAATGAGGAAGAAAATGATTAAATATACCACTTTCAAAATTAGAAATCTTCAAAGATGAGTGAAGGAGGATCCGTCACATGAGAAGGCTTCTCAAGATAAGAATCAAATAAAAGAGTAGAGACATAATAACTCTCATAATTTCTCAAAGAAATTTTATTCATTCAACTTGTTTTTGTACAAAAGAGAGGTCTCTTATTTATAGTGTTTATGAATGTCCCAATGGTCACAAGTTTAACAAAAGATTAACAAAGTTAACTATGTTTAAGTGTAACTAATCTTCTAAAAGTGTGAAAGGTGGTTTGGAAGGTGCATGGATATACAAAAGGGTGATTTTTTGAATTTATGAAGGTACATTGATAGTTTTTGAAAGTAATGATGGAAGTTAAATTTAGTTGGAAGATGTAATGATGTTTCTTGATGATGTGACAATCCTTGCACTTTAGTTTGATTGATGCATTTCACTTGGAGAGCTCCAAGTTAGATGCTTCTCTCAACTTACATTTTTTTTTCTCTTCTTGCATTTTCTCAAGTTCCTTCAAGAGTTCTATTTGATTTATTTCTTTAATCTCCTCTTTCAAAGATCTGATTTTCCCTTTTGTCATTGTTCCTTCATACTTATTCTTTTTGTTCCTCTTTTTCCCTTTTAGTGATGTTCCTTTTTGTACTTTTGATGCTCTTCCTCTTTTTCTTCTTCAAGTACTTCCTAATTCTCATATGTATCACTTACTCTTGATACCAATTATTAAAATACACAAAAGGAGAGAGAAAAATAACAAAACAAGATGTCTTAACCATTAATATCTACTCTAAACAAGTTTGAAATATTTTACATTTATAACAATACAACACACTTAACTTACAATTTTATAAAAGAAAGAAAAAACTATATACATTTATATATACATACATATATACGAATATATTTAACGATCAAAATAAGATTCATAGGTGATGAAAAATGCTTAAAAATTATTCATATTTATTTATAATTACTTATTTTATTGACTGGGAAAAATTGAAAAATTTTATTTATGGTTTTGTCCTAAATATATTTCTCTTTATTTTGAATGAGGTGGTAAAAAATACTCTCTACTAACCATGATCAGTTTCTTAATCATAACTAAAAATACAGATTCTTCCTCCTATAGTCTTTGCTAAAAAAAAATAGAGAAACTGCAGAAAAGAATGGTCATCATGCAAATCAACCTATTCACAACTCGTAGGCTTTTTGACATTTCATTTGCCAACAAAATGCGTTTATAATTTTTAATTAATTCATTTTTATCTCTTTTTTCTTTTGTAATGTCCTTAACCGTCTACCACTATTTTCACTCCTCGTTTTTTATTTGGTAAAATATTTATAAATAAAGTTATGATATTTTGATTCTGCAATAATAAAATATATTTATTTAATATTAAAATAAATTATTATTTTTTTATTATTATTATTATTATATAATATTTTATTTAAAAAAAACTGATGTAAAATGAAAGTAATTATTAGATACTATATCGGACTAAACCAACAAATCATTTTATAATCTATATTTATTTTTAAAATTACTTAATTATATTTATAATCTGTAACTTTTTTCAAATTAACTCCTTAATATCAAAATTATTTTGAGGAAAACAAAATCAATGAAAGAGATAAGAAGACTTAGTTTTGAATTGTGTATCTACGTTGTAACGTTATAACGTTGGCATTTATCAGATGGAGTTAAAAGTAACTGTGCAGTTGCATCTCCATTCATTTAGTTATTTTAAAATTCCTCATTAATACTTTTTATTACTTCTGAAAAAATTAATGACACGAGACACAATTACACGTATTGTTTTATAAGTGAAGTCCAAATCTCACACATATAATTTACAGCATTAACAATTAAACGTATTGATTAAATTAACCAAGTCACTATTAAAAAACGAATTGACAGCTATTGATTTAATAAACTAGAATACCTTTAACAAATACTTGAGGACTGAAAATAAATAATAATAATTTTTATATATAAAATTAATTTACATATAAACTAGTAAGTTTAATTTTCTTTTTTAAAATTTATTCAGACATTTTCCTTCGTAATAACTTTAAAATAAGTTTATATAAATTAAAATCAACTTATGTATAAATTAAAATCTTTTTTAAGAAAAAACTTGTCAAAATTAATTTAGAATCCTAAATTAATTCTCTTTTTTGAAAAAAATATCAATAAATTATATAGAAAACTTTATTTTTATAAGTGATGTTTAAATATTGAAAGTATATATGTATAATTATGCAAATTATCTAAACTTTTTAGAAGAAGTAAAAAAAGAAGAAGAAAAGACGAGCTTCTTCCAAGGAATCTTGTCTCTTTTTTTAATTTCACACTGTGAAGTCAAATGGAAAGCCCCCTTTAGGTGAAAGTGATTAGTTAATAATGAAGGCACGGTTGAAACTGGTAGCCAACTTGGCAGTCACCAAACAGGGCAGAGTGGATAATTAAAAAGGCAGAGGGTATAATGGTAATTTCATGGGTAGAGCTGGGATTGCTACAAATTGAGTTCTGTCCGTCTGAGGCTGTCACTGTCAGCCTTCGGCGCCTCCAATAGTTTCTGTCAGTTTTCTGAATTCCCGTTTTGCCCTCACGTTTCCGTTATTTCCACCCTATTAGAAAAATCGATATTGGTTGGTCACCCTGGTTGGGGTTGGGGCTGGAGGTGGTATCCAAAGAGGAAGAACAATCTTTGGATGCTTTCTCTCTCTCACATTCTTTACCTCATAGCCTTCCTTTTTATTTTATTCCTTCTGAGTCCTGAGACCAAACACACTTTTTAATGCAGAAAAGTTTTTATTTTTTTCACTGAACCCATTTTGGGTCCGTGATTGATTTTTTTTTTACGCCCTTTGTTATTTGCAATCTCTGATCTTGGTGAAAACCCAGTTGCTGGGTTATTAGTCTCAGCTTCTCTGGTTGTTACTTTTGACTGAACTATGAACGCTTCAACAAGGTTGGATTCAGCTGTGTTTCAGCTGACACCCACTAGAACAAGGTAATGGATGATACTTTTGTGTCTGTTAGTAATCTATGTGAAAGCTATTGAGAACGTTTACATTTTGTTTATAGCATGACTTGTGTTGTGGGTTTGTTTGATTCTTCTATAAATCAGGTTTGACTTGGTTATAACTGTGAATGGAAAGAAGGAGAAGATTGCCTCAGGGTTGCTCAATCCATTTCTTTCCCACTTGAAGGCTGCTCAGAATCAGATGGACAAGGGTGGTTATTCAATTGTTCTTGAGCCACCTGAGGGTAACAGTGATACCTCCTGGTTTACCAAGGGAACTGTTGAAAGGTTTGACTTTTAAGTTTTTTGGTTTATCGTTGGGTTCAGAAGAGATTGAAAGTTTAATCCTTTTAAACATGTTTCTTAGAGATTGTCATTGGTATTAACGTATTGTATTCAGTGCTCAAAATGGTTCCATACTACCATTTTGAAAGTCAATTCATACTTCTAGTCGTTGTAATATAAAGACCAAATTATTGCATGTTAGTCATGGATCGAGTCTGGGGTCCATTATTATTATTACTCTTGTTTCCTTTTATTTAACGAATAAAATCTGCCTGATAATTTTTTATTATTATATCTTTTTCGTTTTTAGCTTCTACAAATTAGGAATTATAAAATTTTTTCAGTAAAAACTGTGATTGGAGATGTATTGTATATGGAAAGAGAAAACAATTAAAGAAGAAAAGCAGCCGGAAATTATTGACACTGTATTGTATATATCTTTTGTTTTACTCTTTTCAAATCATAGGAAAGTGCTGAGGAAATGGTAGTGACACCATGTTTTGAAGTTAAACATATATAGTATGACCTGTTACTGTAAATTTAGAGACTTAAAGTTATTCTGCTGGACTAATTTTCTCTGCCTCTGTAGATTTGTTCGTTTTGTGAGCACTCCCATGTTTTGAAGTTAAACATATATATTATGACCTGTTACTGTAAATTTATTCTGCTGGACTAATTTCTCTGTCTCTGTAGGTTTGTTCGTTTTGTGAGCACTCCCGAGATATTGGAACGTGTGTATACTGTAGAATCAGAAATCTTACAAATTGAAGAGGCTATTCTTATTCAAGGAAATAATTCTTTGGGAATTAGCACTGTATGTAAATATCTACATACTCTATTTGATTCCCTTGCACTTCAAAGTCTGTTTCAATAGTTGAGTATTTGTGCAGGTGGAAGAAAATCAAATGAAACATGTTGAAAGCACTGAAGGTACTTCTGAACAAGTACAACTAACTTGTATTGAACAAATATAGGCGTATTTAAACCGCTGCTATCTTTTTATGATTGATTACAGCTAATCAAACTTGTTAATTTGCACAGGCAGGAAGACTCAGCAGGACAATAATGAGGAGAGAGCAATTGTACTTTACAAGGTTAGTAGATCTTTACTAATTAATATCTATTTCATACATTTTATTATTTTCTTAATAGTCTGCATGATTATGTGCCAGCCTGATGCACAGCCTCCTCAAGCTAAGGGGACCACCACTTCAGAAGTAAACTCGAAGTAAATTCTTTCTGTCCTACACTTTTCTCCATTTTCTATTACCATGTCTCAGTAGAAAAATGTATTGTTTAAGTTGTTTATGATTAAATCATGTTTTAAAGTCTATCGGTTAATGTTCAGCCTAGAATACACATGAAGCGAGTAAAAAAAATATGTAACAACATGGAAGGCTGCCAATTAAAATCTGATAAAGTTACTTTTAGTTTGAGCATCCTTGTTACGAGTAAGACAGAAACCTTTTGTATTGGTGAATCTTATATAAGCTTGACCATGATTTTATAGTTGATAATTATCCCTTGAGGATTATTGTTTATCTGTGAGTATTGAAAGCAGCATGTGGGAAAGCTATGCATTTTATATTTTTTGTTTATGATTATTGAACAGATATACAAAAGGAAGTGTTTTTTAGTGCATCTATTATAGCTTAAGCTTTTGGAACAACTGTTTCTGCATTGTTACAAGTTTTTAGCCAAAGCTCTGTTGGATTGAGCTGTGTATATATAAATATGATACATAAATTTATTTATGTATTTTCTTTGCACTATGTGAAAAATATTAACTCATTCACTTCTCATGTATTAGAGTTCATCTTCTGAAAGTCCTAGAGACACGTAAGTCAGCACTGCAGAAAGAGCAAGGCATGGCATTTGCTCGAGCTGTTGCTGCTGGTTTTGATGTGGACTATATACCACCTTTGATGTCATTTGCTGAATGCTTTGGGGCATCTCGCTTGAAGTAAGAAAACTTATTTTTTTTCGTAGACCAATGACCATACATATCTGTTGGTGAAGTGTTGGGTTCTTCATTCATTGATCTGTAATGTACATATGGGCTGTATGATGTTGCTTATGATAACTTTTGTTACATGTCAGGGATGCATGCACAAAATTCATTGATCTTTGGAAAAGAAAACACGAAACTGGACAATGGCTTGAAATTGAAGCTGCTGAAACAATGTCCAATCGGTCAGACTTCTCTGTGTTAAATGTTTCTGGCATTATACCTCCCAATATGGTCTCTGCATCCCATACTGAATTGGACTCTGAGAGTAATGGGAAAGCAAGTTCAGGTACAATTTCCTGCATATAGTGAACTTGTGAATTGTTCATGGCTTGATGTTTTACATTTGTAAAACTCGCTACACTTTTCTAAATGCCCATACACACAGACATACACATATGGACCAAACCTGCTCTTAGTTTCGTTTTCCTTCTTATCTTTTAATATAATAAACTTACACTTCAAAGAATACAGAGGCCTGTCCGCCGATTGGTCTACCTGAATGGCTAATTTTGATAAGCCTTCTATCTGTTTTTGCTTTCCCTGTCTGTTTTTTCTATCATGTTTGCTGATGTAGAAAAGTAAGGGCTTGGCCCATATAACATGGCACAACTTGGCTTGGTCTGTTTCCATGCCTACTAATCAATAGCCCTTAAGTCACACACCCAAAAGAAAAATCCTAATAGCCCCAGTTATGGATTTTGGACAAGGCCTTGGACTATCAGAATCAGTCTCAAAATCAAATTTAAACCAAACTTACGAGATGCGTTGCACATTAAGCATATATTGATCTACTGCCTGTCCAGTTACAAATCAAGCTACTTGTTCAAATTCTTAAGACTTGATATCTGACTTATAATTCTCAATTTTTGTAAGATAAAGGTTTGATTCCTCTATTGAGAATTTTAAATGCTGATCCACCATCCGTGTCTTGCCTTTTTCTTAATTAGAAATATACCTCAAGATTTTTGTTTACACATTTCCAGATGTGCCTCCAATGGACCGCCAACCATCTATAGGAAACCAAGATAATATTCAAGGTCAATTTCCACACATGTTCTCTCCTTGGCCTATTCATTTTCAGCCAGGTCCAGTGCAAGGCATACCCTACTATCAAGCATATCCAGGAAACAGTCCATTTATGCAGCCAAATTATTCTCCCATGGAGGACCCCAGACTAATTGCTGGTCAAAATAATGGGCGCAGAAGGCATTCAATGGATAGCAGACACAGCAATACTGAATCAGAAATGACGGATGAAGTGGATCCAGAGAGGGATGGTGCACATACTGGAGGTCGACGGAAGAAGGATAGGCGATCAGGACAGAAATCTGGCATGGTGGTGATTCGGAACATCAATTACATTACAAAGGCAGAAAATTCCTCTGACAGTGGATCACAGTCAGATTCTGCCTCAGAAACCAATGAAGATAATAAGGAATCTGTGAAGACCTCAAAGAGAAGGAACTCCAGAAAAGAATCTTTGAAGAAATTGGATTCGTCTGATAGGGAAAACACAGAGCATGGGAAGGATGCAGATGGAGGCCACTGGCAAGCATTTGAAAACTGCTTACTAAGAGATGTTGATGATTATAGGCATGCCATTGACCCAGACCAATTTAATTTGGAAAAGGTGAATGACATGAGAAGAAAAAAACACATGGATTCCAATGATCCTTTAGTTTTTACTGAGCGGGAAGTGCTTGAAGGTCAAGGAAGTTCTTCTTTAGATATGCATAGCATTAGCAAAGGATTGACTCACATGCCCAAGAAATCTGATAATGATTTATTATTATCTGCAAGAACAGGACAGTCTGGTGATCGTTGGTCTGGAGATGATGTACAATATTTAGAAGTAAATGGGAAAAGGAGTGGTTACAGAAGGGCTGTCGGTGATGATTTTATCACTTCCAAACAAGAAAGTGAACTGAGCAATGCTTATCCTTCCTCGGATAAGGAAACTTCACTAGGTTATTCAAGCAATAAACTAGAAAGGAAGTTGTTCCATGATATGAATGATGATTCCTACATATTGGAACATAGATCGATCGAAGTCAATGATGCTGGAAATGTTGAGAGAAATGCTATTGACATGGATTATGAGATCCCAATTGTGCGGCAAAATGAAGAGAAGTCTTCTGATGAGACAAACCATATTAGTTATGAGCCGCATGAATTAAGTATGCTGCCTGAACGAGGAGCTGAAAGGGGATCAATGAGTTATGACCCTGCTTTTGACTATGAAATGCAGGCCCAGGCTGGTAGTACTTTACAAAATAAGAACAAAGAGGTAGTGACTGACACCAAACCAGGATCTAAGAAGTTGGATAAGGAGGCCAAATCAAAAGTTACCCCAAACAATGCTGATAAAAGAAAGACTGGTGGACCAATAAGGAGAGGGAAGACTTCTAAACTTAGTCCTTTGGACGAAGCACGGGCCCGTGCTGAGAGCTTACGGAACTACAAAGCTGATCTCCAGAAAATGAAGAAAGAGAAGGTACTCACTTGTATCTTATAACTCCCAGCCTTTCCACCTTTGTGTTTCTATTTCATACAATTAACTTAAAATGGATGTGAAACACTTAATCAAGACAGGCAACATTATATGAGCCTATTAATCTGAGGGACATATCTAGTGAGACTGAGAGCATAAGAGGTGATGAGGGTAAATCTTTCTTACACAAGTGAACATGAATGGTTAAGATTGTTCTCATCAAACTCAACCATCCTTTTTAAATGTACGATTGAGTTTTACTCCTCTCATGCTCTCGGTTCTCACCTAATATGCCTTCTCTTCATCTGTTATTCGACATTGATTAATTTATTTCTTTTATCTTATAATTAGGAAGAGGAAGAGATAAGACGCCTACAAGCCTTAAAGATGGAGAGGCAAAAGAGGATTGCTGCCAAGAGTAGCTCGACCACTACACAGTCACCATCACAGCTAACCAAGAAACAACTTTCAACAAAACTTTCACCAAGCTCTCATAAAGGGTCTAAATTTAGTGATTCAGAGCCAGGAGCATCCTCACCCCTTCAGAGATTCCCCATCAGAGCTGCATCTCTTGGATCTAGTGATTCTTTGAAAGTCTCAAAAACCAGCAGATTGATTTCCAGAAGCCACTTGGATAATAACAAATTAAGCCGATCAGTGTCTTCTTTGCCCGAATCTAAGCTAGGGAAGGATGATAGTACAACTGATTCTAAGGCATCAATGGAAAGGATTAGAAGATTGTCGGAACCAAAAGTGAGTACCATTCGACAGACTTCCTCAGTTATACAAATTGGCACTGGAACAATATCAAAGGGTAAAGCAGCTGATGGACCCGAGAGCAAAAAGATATCTGCTATTGTGAGTCACGATAAAAGCAAGACAGCAGCCCTTCCAGAACTGAAAATCAGAACAGCCAAAGCTAGTGACATTCCTCAGAACAGAACATCAGTCAAAGACAAGGCACATAAGTTGAATGATAGCAAGTCTTCTATGACTTCACAAGGTACCATCTCAAAGAAAAAAGAAATTGGTACTTCATCCAATGGTGATCGAGATGACAATCCTGTGATTGAAAAGACTGTTGTGATGCTCGAGTGCGAGAGACCTTATGCCCCTCCTATTCATAATGCAGAAGAAAGTTTGGAGATACCAGAGAAACAATATGATAATGGTAAAGTAACTGAAAAAACAGAGACAGCATCTAATAATGCTGCTATTCGTGCTCCTCTTGTTTCACCATTAAGCATGGATATAATAGATAAAGAAACCTTAGAGAGCCAATCACACCTGCAATCCATATCTACTGAGGTATGTATTCATAACTTATAGTAGCTTTGGAGATGGTTTAACTGTCTTGGTTAGTTCATACACTTGTAGATATGACTATTGCAATAATCTCTTTCTGCCAATGTTAATTATTATGAGACTTGAAAACTGCACCTAGTATGTTACGTTTCCTACAAGCTATTTTTACCTCTGCCAAGGATGTACTTACAATGCTATGTGCTTGTTGCAAATTGTGGAAATAGCCTTATAGTACCAAAACTTTTTGTTCACAATGTTGTGTGGATGGCTGAGGGCATGAAATTCTCACCATTATTGGTTCAAGGAGTGTTTGTTTATGTAACTTTCTCTTAGGAGGTGAACTTCAAGTCTAGTTCAACCTTATAAAATTGATTTGTAAGATGGTGTTTTCACTCACTTGTATATTATAATTTAGTCATATTTTTAGTTGAGACGAGATCTCTAACACTTAATATCGAGCAGTTACTAATATTTCCACTCATACTGATAGGTTCAATCACAGATCAGCATCCTTCCTTTTTCAAAAGATTTGTCATCTGGTCTTCACATTCTAATTTATACAACTAAAAGATTATATTATGTCTGGAAAATAAGTATGTTCAATTCTATGATAATCAGAAATTTGATGATTATTGATTTTTAAATTTCAACAATAAGGTGTTATTTTAGACATTAACTGTATATGAGCGAGAGCTTTTAATTTTATTATAGACGTCTTCATATATTCTTTGAAAATTCTCAATGGATGGGATACCTTCTTACTTGCTTCATAAGCTAATTTTGAATTTAATATGCAAAATCAGGTCAAAGTGGATCATACAGAGAAAGAACCTTCAAAATCATCCAGTCTTTGTATTTCTGATGAAACATATCAAGCCCCAGTTGCTCGAGTTTCTTCTATGGAGGATCCTAGTACTAGAAATAGTGAGTATGGTAAAGCAGCACCCACAATTTATGAGACTGCAGCAATTGGTGTGGATACTGTTAAAGCACACGTGTCTAACATTGGGAACTCAACACTTGATAAGATTCCTGAAGCAACTGAGAAGCCTCAGGTAAAGGAGTCAGCATCCAAAGGGTTTAGACGACTGCTAAAGTTTGGAAAAAAGAGTCATAGCTCAGCTGCTGAACGCAGCACTGAATCAGATAATGTCAGCATAGATGGTTCTGAGGCAGATGAGATTGGAAACAATGGTTCCTCTAATGAAGGTAATTTGCTCATCATACTCCCTTTGTTCTTTATTAGCCATTTAAAGGATATACATAAAAAGGAAAGGTGTTATATGAGCTTTTTAGATTTAGCCATCTTAGGAAGTGGACTTCAAGTCTAGTTCAACCTTATAAAATAGCCTATTCCATTCAATAATTTACTTGTAACTTTCGATAGCTGAGACTGATTTGGCAAATGGGTATTTTCCCATACCTTATAACCAATGCTTTAGAACAACAACTAGATCTTATTGGACTTTCCACATACACTTATGTTCATTTTCATAATTGCCTTTATGTAAGTGTCTGAAAAAGTTCACCAATTCAACTTTATGTGACATATATGCACCTAAACTGACCACCATTATTTCCATGTCATCTTTCAGTTCATACTTTAAAGAACTTGATCTCTCAGGACGAAACACCCAGCACAACTCAACAAAAGTGTAAGGCTTTCACCCTAAATTTTCTCAAGTGGACTTGAATCTACTCTTTCATTTATCCGTGTACCTTCTTTTCTACCTAATTCATGTACATCCTTTTCTGACTGTGGACTTGGCAAACATATTGTTGTGCAGCTTCTCGTTCTTTTTCTTTGTTGTCCCCATTTCGAAGCAAGAACAGTGAAAAAAGATGATGGCTTCATAGAGTGTGGTGTTAGAAAGATTGGTGCAGTGACAAGCTAGATCCTTTACTTGATTCTTTCCATTTTTTTCTAAGTCTAGCAGAAAAGAATACTGAGTAATGTGTTGCTATGAAATTGGTTGTTGTATATTTTGTGTTTCGCTGTGCATATGCTCTAGTAATTTGTATATTTTATTTATACCTGATTTCATTTCACTTTATATAGATCTGGATTAACGAGGATGTTTTCTCTACCGAGTTATATATCTGACAGAAAAATATATCTTACAAGATTCTGATTTTTTCATAAATCTGATTTATAAAAAATACTTTTATAAAATGGTTATGTTAGTTTTTACTTACATTTGTTGAGTTGAAAAGAAAGACATGTCTGGACAAACAGCGGAGTGCCTTCTCCAATTTGGAAAAACTGGATTGTTCAGTTTTAAAATCTCAATAATCATTAATGTTTTTATTATAATTTTCTTATAATAAAATTATTAATTTTAAAAATTAAGAACTGAGAGATTTCATTCTATTTTGACAAATGGAGAATATCGTAGCTCACAATACATTTAGGGAATTATTGTCGGATGAAAGATTGAGATTTATGGAAATTTTTTAAAAATAATAAGTTTCATTGTTATTAGTATAAATGCATATTTTTTAACCAAATTAAATTGCTTCTCTCTAAAAGTTAACTTACAAGCCATCTATATCCCAATTGAATAATCCAAATCCACAATGATAAAGTTCAGTTTATACAATGCTTAGTAATCAATCCGGCTTAAACTTGAAACTTGATAGGTATTAGTGGCTCATTATTTTTTATTTTTTTTTACCATTATTGCATTAATGGTTATTTCAAAAAAGAAAAAAAGAAAAGTGAGAGTGGAATGGATCACACTAAATAAGGGTTAGTTTAGGCCAATTAGCTTCCTTTTGTACTTTAATGATTAATCGTTGTTCATTTTGGCATTCTAATTTATTTATTTTTTTCAGAAGATATATTTTAGAGGAATAAGAGATACAGGAACTTCAATAATATTTATTCATGATTTCATACTAAGAATATCTTAATCTTAAAATTAAACATAACTTTCCATAACCAAAAAAACAAGATCATATTTTCCTCACAGAAAATCATCTCCTTCTCCTTTATTTAAATAACATTTTAAAATTTAAAACGTAACTTATTCGAATTCCCATACGATCTTATTTTCAACAAAACTCGATTTAGGAAATGGTAATATAATATCACCAAACCAATTATTAATTATTATGCAGGGGTCAAATGTAGTATTTTAAATATGTTGAAGGCAAAATATTTTTTTCGCTTTAACCATGCCAGGACTATTGGCGATAAAGGAAAAAAAAAGATAAATAATAATTTATCTCTGGTCCAATTCTATTTAGAAATATACAAGCAACAACTACTTTTACTAGTTAGAAAAAGGATTTTTCTTTTCTGCTAATTTAATTGTATATAATCTCTTGTATAAACCTAAGCAATGGGGTGGGGGAGGAAAGGTTTTGATCTTGTATCCATTCAAAATATTCCATGAGAATTATTTTCTGTTGTAGAAGTGAAGTGAGATGAGATGTATAGTGATGAAGCTGGACCATAAATGCTGTGTATACTTACACATCTTTATCTGCCATTAGAACTGCATAGTAAGGTGTCAGTCAAAACGAATTACTAAGCATGAGATGTTGCTTTTGGTCATCCTCATTAAAGCTTCCTTTGCCAAGCATTCAGCTGCTTCTTGTGGATCCTCTATGTGACTGATCAGATTCACAGCCTCTTGGTTTTTCATCACCTACACAATGCAAATTCACTTCCTATTACTTTTTTTTCTTATTCCCAACAAATGATTGTAATTATGTATTTGTATTGAAGCTTACCTCCCATATGCCATTGCTTGCTAATATCAAAAATTCAGTACCAGAATCAAGCACTTCACTTCTAACGACAACATCGGAGCCTCTAGAATGTTTTGCACCTGCTGCATTTCCTGATTGACATGCTAGCACAAGTCCTTTGTGAGAACACATTTTTAGTATACATTATCAGATGTGTGAATCAAAAAGATGTGCCATTAACTGATAAACAAAAACAAACTGTGATAACATATATCAGTTAAATGTCATTCTAACATAACATATATATCAGTGCAAATGAGTATGTATATTCCTCCTTTTAGCATTGGTTTTCACCTTTGCCAAAGTGAGAAGCTATTCTCATAATGACAGGTCTTTTGTAGTATATAATATACCTGCAAAGAGTCGGCGAGACCAGTGTACTTTTTGTGATTGTCCGTATGTGCCAGTTGTCGGATGAGCTATGCCATCTCTGCACACAACAGTTCTGTAATCCCCCATGTTGGCTACTACAAGTTTTTCTCCATTGATCAACATAACAGATGCTGAACCCATTCTGCATGTCTCCTCTAATGTGTGTTCCTCTCTGATCTTTGCTCTCGCACCAAGGTAAGCCCTCTTCAGAGCTTCCTTACTTTTACTACTTATATGAGTCTGACATGTGAATAGAAAACATTACAAGTACAGAAGAGACCAGAAGTAAGAGGGAATTTATGAATAAAGCCGCTGAATCTTGACCTGTTTTTGACAATACATGCCAAGATTATGTGACGGAATAAAGAAAAACTTTTCATATTATTGAACCTAGTTATATTGCTATTTATAGCATGTTTTTCTTCTTTCCCATATCACTTTTCCTTTTCAAAATTCTACCGAAAATGGATTGTGCAAGAATGTTTCAATACAAAAAAACCAATATGAGAAAGGTTTCACTCAAAATTAAAAGCATGTACAGCAGAATTTGTTAACCAATTAAAAGTACTTTCACTCAAAATGCACAAGCATGGTGCAACAAAGTAAAGAGCACATATGTATGAGAAATCAAGTGATAGATAACCTCATGAAGCTTCTTGCCAAAGAAATAAGACTGCATGTACTTGCTAACCCGGTCTCCAATTAGTGCATCAAAGATTCCAAAATACCACAGTTCAGTTTGATTCATTTCCTCTCTCTGTGCCACAACTGAATCAAAGTCTGTGTTACCAGAATCATCTCTGCTCATACTATGTTCCACCACATGATAACCATATGTCATTGGCATCATCCATGAAGGCTTCTTTGCCACCCTCTGCTTTCTTTTTCTGCCTCCATATCCTAGCAGAAACCGTTTCAGCCGAAACGCCTGCTCAAGTCAACAGATAAATCAGCTCTTGCTGTGTAAATCACCAATTCTTGCAATGATTCAGCATTTAGCAAAATCAAGGAAAAACAAAAAATATAAAAAGGGTCAATACCCTAAGTTGTTGCATCAAAATGCTTCTCATGGATTCTATAGAAACTTAATTGACAGGCACTGGAGAGAGAACATTGGCTTACCTTGCCTTTGAGATTAAGATAGAATCCCATGTTTTTTCTCTATTGCTTCATCAGAGTTTTACAAAAATCTGAGCTCATGCAAATGGTGATAAAAAAAGTTAGCAAATCAATTTTCTAGATAGGAACCATAATGTTAATATATGGAGAAGCAAAAAATGAGATTGAAATTTCTCCTCTCCCTAGCATTGATCACAAAGTGCTTATAATGGGTTGATGATTGTACACAACAGTAAAGTCCACTAATTGGAATTCAATCATGAATTATGCCTAGCAATTAAAATTTAAAAATAGAGGAATTTTCTCCTTTGACCAATTTCTTGGTTCAAACCTTGAGCCAGAATCTAGAAGAAGATTACCAAGAAAAAGGAAAAAGTATAGAAAAAACAAAAAAGTTGAACTCAAAGATACCCCTACCGTTTAGAGAAACATCAGGTCTTGAGTCATGAACTCTAGAGCTGCTTAAATAAGAAAATTAATTAGCTTTAATAGAAAGTTAGGAAGAAAATTTGAAAAAGACGTAAGTCAAGGGCGTGAAGCTTTATTTTCTAATTAAGAAAATTGAAATTTAAGCATGCTAATTAATTGGGCAACATTATGCTGAATATTCTATTCAGTGACCATTCAGAATTTTCTGAGATTTGTTGTTCAGTTTTCAGGGTTGGGTTGACTTTTCCACATTTCAAGGGTATCCGTTTCTATTAAATAAATATTTTATCCTGAATAATTAAGATTTATAATAAATAATAAATAACTTTTTAGTTAAATACACGTATTGTGATTTATACTCATAAATAAATATTTTAACAAATTACATTTTTAACTTATAATAAACTATTTAAATCGTTGTATAATACGTTTCTGACTATTGATAATATAATTTAAAATTAAAGTTACAAAGAAAATTTTATAGATAAGCAGATCATTAAGTATACGCTATAAGATTGTTCAATATAATTCAGAGATAACGTTTACGTTTTTTAACTAATTAATTAACAAAGTATTTTCTACATTATTATTATTTTTTTGTTAATTGTCGCTTAAAGTTTAATTGAGGCAGCTAAAAAAGTTATTAAAGTATTAATAGAATTTATAATTTGTTTCCTATTTTATCTGTATTAATTTATTATTTGAATTGTATTCATGATATATTTTTCATTCCTCTTTCTTAAAATAAAAGTATTAGTTGCTTTTTTTTTTCAACTTCGAATTTTTATTATTAAAATCTCCTTTATCATTTTTTACCTCCAGACTGTTAATTTAATAAAAATTCTTTAATTTCTAATGTTGATTTTTTCCCACTGAAATAAATCATATATTTTTTGGAAGTAGATGCTGGAACCTTTCTCAAGATACAATTCATCAACTTCTTTTGTCATTATTTAGTAAATGCACGAACTCTTAAATCTGTTAAAAAAAAATGGTTTGACCACGATTAAAATATGTTGAAGAAAGTGAAGTTACCATTTTCTGATTATGTGAATGAAAAGAATGAATAGAATTGGGGAATGACACGTGGCACATGAATATGTGTTTAGGTTTGCTTGATGTTGATGAAAGAGGTTGAATGTGAGTTGGTTTACATATTTTATATTAGTTTGGTGTGATTATAATTTGAGTTGCTTCCATGTATTCCATTCTTGAAGATGGACAACTTCTTATTTATTTACATTTTTCTTATATAAAACGGCACTTTTATTTTAAAGTTTTATTTATTTGGTTCTTCACCGACTTAACCAGTTCTTGACTTTTTGTTTTCTTTTTGCAGGTTCTTTTTTGTTGTTATTTGAAACAGTAAAATGTATAATACATAATTTATTTTTAGTATGTTATAAGTATAAATATTTATAACTTAAGTTAATTTTTTGCTAAAAAAATATATATCTAAGAAATCTCTTTTCAAAAACATTTTGTTTAATATTACAAATGTAACATGTAACACCTTTTTTTTTAGAAAGACTCTCTTTTTTAGAAATATTAACTTATTTTTTTTTTTCTTTTACGCTCCGTTGGATAGGTTACATGATATTTTTATTGTAACTTTTTTTTTTCTTTAATTATAAATCAGTTATGAAATCTGTTTTTTCTTTAGCATTTGTTCCAATTAAGTTTTGTAAATATCTTCCTAATATACTGTGAATATTTCTCATTGTTTTTAAACATTTAAATTTGAAGATCTCATACCCGATTTTAAAATTATGTATTAATTAGAAAAATAGATTTTGAGAATATAGTACTAAAAAGATGAAGTTTTGAAAATATTATAAAAAACATACAGAATTTGTAGGGTTTAAATTCAATAATTATTCAAAAGGATTTAAATAAGCGGATTTTGATATATATAATTTCACTATATATATTTCACTGACCATCTAATTATTATACTAAGTAGTTTTTATTATATTTTATGTGAAAGTGTTATTTCTTTGTTTTTTAAGAATTCTAAATCATAGGAAATAAATCATTAGATGATCTATTGATTTGAAAACTATATAATTAGACGATTTGTGATACGTTTTTATTTTATATTGAACTAAAATAAGAAAAGTCCACACATATGTATATAGTTATCTATTACAAAATTACATTCAACCTTTAAAATTCAGATTACACATTTACTTATTTAATATTTTCTATAATATGTATTTTTAGCAGTCTTATTTTTTTTTCTTACATAACAAGTGGAAACATATTAAGGTATTAATGTGCAATGTAGGTGGCATGTAGAGAGTCACTATAATAGAATCATTCAAGATTAAATTAATGTCTAAATTTAAAGTAAATATTAAAGTTGAATATCCAACTTCCCATAAAATAATTGAGTTTTGTACAATATTAGTCATTTTCCTAATTCTGGGAAAATATGTTCAATTTGATATTTTAGAGCTTCCATCTATTGCTTTTCATATTTTCAAATTAATATTTTGATCATGCATAATAAGAAAAGAAATAGGAAAGTGAGGCATACATCATAAAAATAATACTATATTAATATAAATCAGATTTTTAGTTTTTAGAAAGATTTGGATATTAGTTAGGATAAATGAGTATTTTCATACTTCATCTTATAAAAGATGATTTCATCTTGAATAATATTTATTCATTTAAATTCTCAAAGATTAAATCTTCATAATCCAAATCACTATGTATATCATCGTCATGAGGCACATATATAAATTGTGAAAAATATAACAAAATAAATTAAAACAATACTCACAAATAAACCAGTACTGCATATTTAGTAAAAATAATTTAAGAAATGAAGTTAAGAATACCTCATTGAAAAAGGGAAATTTAAAACAGATAGATAGAATATATGTCTCATTTCCTTTTACCATTTCTCTCTCTTTCTGTTGCTTTGTTTTAAGAAGTAACCCATGCCTCCTTTATATCCTTCATATAGTAAATCTGTAATTATTGCCTTCTTTATTTTCGTTTGAACTCTTTAGTTAGAATCTAAATATACTCCTTCTAATTTGTAAAAAATGAGGAGGCATAGTAAATTCTAAGATGACTTGGTAAAAAGATAAGAATATAATTATACGTAGACTAAATTAATTTTTGTCTTATTTTCATTATTAATTGCACACACATTATGTTTATTTCTTATTCTCCTATGTAAGTCCTATATATTAGTATATAATTACTATTATTATTATAAATTTTTTGTTCTTAGAATAAAGAGATTTTGATCTTAATATTATTACTATTACTATTACTATTATTATTATTATTATTATTATTATTATTATTATATTATTATTATTATTATTATTTTGTTCTTAGAATGAAGAGATTTTGATCTTAATATTATTACTATTATTATTATTATTATTATTATTATTTATTATTATTACTATTCTTCTTCTTCTTATTATTATAAATTTTTTGTTCTTAGAATGAAGAGATTTTGATCTTAAATTTATTTTGCATCCATTTTGATTGAATTTATCGAGGAACTATTTCAACGTCATCGTGATATCTTGAATTTAAGTTCATAATATTTGAAATAATCAATTGGTGGCTATTGATGAAAACTTTAATTTAATAAGTAATCAAATAGAATGAATCAATTCGGAGTCAATTAACATATTTTCTTATTTTACCCAATATTTTCTTATTTTACCCAATTTCAAATATTGAGTTTCAAAAAGTACTAATCTATAATTCAAATTGCTTCAAAGTTTCATTTGTAATCAATCAATGTTATAGCAAGTAAAACTTTATTTGATAGGCATTTATTATGATTATATTAAAAAATGTTAAGAGTTGGTTTAGTTCAAAACCCAGTTTGCATGTTGAAAACGTTGTTTTTATATGTTTAGATTTACTTAATATAAATTCTTGTTAAATATTTGATTTTGATTCAAAAATAATCAATTAGAAATTAGACGAGTTTAAATAAATCAAAATAAAACAAAAATTTAATAATTCTTTGACAGTCTACTGTCATTCTAATGATTTATTTCACGAACTGATTATCTAATCCACAATCGATCTTTATTTTCTTTATTATTATTAGTATACGATTTTATTAAACAGCTTAGACTCGTTATATGATCCTTTGATCTAAAAATTATATGGCCCCTTATCTAAAAATTATATGAGCTTATATTTTGAAAATAAAATCTTTAATTATTTTAACAATAAGTTGTTCAGTTAGAAAATTCATTAGATATTCATTTCATAAACTGTATTCGAAAAATACTTATTATAGATTTATGGATGCTACATAATACACTCTTGAATTAAAATTAATTCGAGGTTAGAAGTTGGGTTTGTATTTAAGGAAAGTGAAATTCTAATATAATATCATAATTATTTCTAATACTGGGATATTTGTACATTTAAATTTAACAAGATTCCCTTATAAATTAAGTGATTCCCTTGGATAACTATATTCTTTTTATCCGTAAAACAACATTTCTATTTATTGAATTTACGCTAAATCATGTTAATGTTTTTTATTTTTTAATTTGTATGAATGAAAAGGGGCATATAACATAATTATTGTGTAAATTGCTAACACAGTCCATTTTAGTTTAAGTAATGTAAGAGCACAACAAAATCAAGATTATGTCTCATCAAGATGTGAATGTATGAACATATAAACGAGTTCAGTCAATCAACTACATGGCGTATAAGCTTAGCTTGTAAAAATGTTAGGTTTTAAAAAAATTAGACACATTAATTCCAATAGATCAATAAACTTAACTTTTTTTAAACAGACGAATTATTTAGATACACACATTCGACAATTCAAACCCAAACAATCACAAATAACTCAGTTCCTTTGCGCTTATAAAACATCAAACTTGCCAATAGTTTAAAATCATTGACCAAGCATTTAATCCAATTATTCATTAATAATTCAAGCCAAAATATAACACTATTAGCTCAATTTAATTATATACATAAATGAAGTAAAATTACTTAAAAACACTTATCCGACTATTTTATTTTTACTTCAAATTAAATAGTTGCCTTTCCAACTCGGTTGAATGAAAATGATGTGAGAAAAAAATAACTGGGGCAATTCACAGGAATAAAGTGAGATAAAAGCATTGCGTATCAATACACGAACCAAAATAAACCAAAAAATGGCCAACAGCACAACAAAAATAACACCTCAACAAGAGTAGTTCAACTGAACAAATGATTTTTTTTTTTTTCAAAAAAACACAATTACAATCTATGTTTTGAAAGTTCATCAATAACTTGACACATGGTCTCTCAGTAGGTACAACCTCAAAGAAACATGGTCATTCATCACATCAAACAAAAGTTACATTAAATATGTACATGTTAGAGAACTTAAAACTCAATTTAAATATGTACATGTTAGAGAACTTAAAACTCAATTTAGAAGTGCACGACCAAAGGCTATACCGAAAGTGAAAATATTTTGGGTTTTAGGGATGTTCTAGTAAGCTATATGAGAGAATAAGAGCATGTCCTGTTCAAGAGATTCATTCCAATAAGTTGGATCAAGAAATTCTGTTGCATACCATTTACTGTAGAATCAATCGAATTGTATCAGAACCCATCTAATGACAAAACCTAAACAAATATGTAATTAGGGAGAGTGAAAACAATTGTCAATCATAAATATTATAAAACCAACCAGATTTGAAGTTATATCACAAATCCTAGCATAAATATCTGAAGATGAAACTTTTCACCAAGTGTCTCAATGATACATAAAATCTCATACCGAAAGTAAGGAAAATTCATAACAAAATTTGAACATTATATCATGAAGTAATGCCTACGCGCTCTTCTTCAGCTTAGAGAGTTCTTGCCTTACCACAGCTGCCCTCTGCACAAGTTCAAAAATCCAAACCCCAAAAATAAGGCTCATTTCAATACCATACAAGCAACAACAAAAATCAAATGAAGGAAAAAAAAATATACCTTAATCTTGGCCAACATTAGCTTAAACCTATCAAAGTCACTGAGGGCTGCCCTTCTGTTTTTCACAATGAGTTTCCTGCCCCATGAGCTATTCTCCCATTTGTTCTTAACATCTACACATTATCAAGAAAACAAAAAATATTTTCAATTAAAATCTAATAATAATAATAAGCAAAGAAAAATAAATAAATATTTAAACATATAAGACTCACCAGCAGCCTCCATGGCTTTAACAAGATCCTTCTTCTTGGGGACCCTCTTAATGTCTATCTTAATATCGGTTAGGGAAAGCCTTTTGAAATTGACTTGGGACCTCACCATATCTGGGGCGTCCACAAGTGCCTGTTATGAAAAAGAAAAAAACTAATTCTAAGAAACCAAGTAAATGGGTATGCACAAAATGAGAAAAGGTGAAAACTTGGGTGGTGGGTTACTCTGTTCTGGTCAATGACGTCGACGATGACGACGAGCTTGCCATATTCCTTTCCGTAGTTGACGAGAGCAACCCTCCCGATCTCAACGTACCTCTTGAACGGCTGAACACAGAACGAAGAAAATGCAATTTGGTTAGGTTGGAACATAGAAAACTAGGAAGGAAGAAAGTAAGTGAAGTGGAGAAGAGAGGAAGAGGAATCACCATTTTCGGCTTGGATTGCAGAGAGGCAGAGACGGTGGATGTGTGGGTGGTGGAACTCTCTATCTAGGGTTTTAAGTTTGCAACTTCGGGTAGTTTTATTAAAGAACCTCGGATTCACGTTAACATGGGCCTCCGAGTCTGCTCTTTTCCTCGTAAACATGGGCCTCAATGCACCCCAGGCCCAAACCTAATATTGTCCTTTTTGTTTTTAATATTTAATTTTCAATGCGTCACACTCTCTCCCACACATGTGCAGAATTGGGAGATAAAAAATACAAGGTACAGTCTTAAAAATAAAAGGAATGTTTTTCTGGTATAATAAAAAAATTTACAATCTTGATATAAAAACTTTATTTTATTTAAACTCTATTAGTAATTAATATAAATGAAGATACGTTGATCTTTAATAATTATTATATATAGTTATTAATAGAAAAATTAATATTAATATCCATTTGACAGTCAAGAAATTACAAGACTTTAAATTCACAAAATAAAAACAAAGATTAAAATATTTCCTTTAAAGTTAATTGCATATTAATATTAATATTGTCTTTAATACATATGTGATAATTATTAAAAATCAAATGCCTGTATCTTAATCATTAATAAAATTTAAATAAAATTAATGGAATTGATTTTTCTGTATTGAGATTATAATTTTTTCCTTATTGTACTAAAGATAAATATATCGATATTTGTTTTGCAATTATTTATCTAGAATATAAAGTTTGCAAAAGGATTTTATTACTTGATTGGTTTTTTATTTACAAACAATCTAAACCGTATCGACAAGGTTAATGGTTAGAAAGAATAAATTATAATATAATTTATATATTACCCTAAAGTATTTGTTTGTGGATTGAAAATGATTTAAAAACTCACTCTATGCATAACACTTTTTAGCCATATAAGAGATGGTTAGTGTATATATTAATGTCTTTGAGAGCTTTTAGACATTGGATGTTAACATGAATGAAGATCATTTGTGGTGATCAAATTTTTTTTAAATGTAATTCATTATATGGATAAATAAAAATATTATTTTAAATTTTAGTATATTTTATATATTTAGTATTTCCAAAACTTTTTACACCTATAAAAAAATTTTACGATCATTTCTGATATAATATAATATGTGATTTAAAATTTATGTTTGAATTCAGATTTATGATTCATTCTGACTATTAATTCATTTAATTCATCCAAACAACTAATTTTTTTACAAGTACATCAAGGAAATAGACCTTTCATTAGTTTTGTTTCGTCCATACAATAGTGTCGTCAGATGAGGAAACATAGGAAGATTCGTCAATCAAAATTATATACTTACCAACAGCTACATATTTAACTTCTTCATAAATACAAAACTATGTGTATAAGTTAATATATAGATACTTCCTCTTTTATTTTAAAATTATAAAATAATTTTATTGAAAAAAATATGTTCTTCTTGTTTGTTTTTTTTATAAAAATAAATATACACATATTCATTTATAGTAATATATAAAGAGGATATATATATATATATATATATATATATATATATATATATATATATATATATATATTACACAATTTCTTACAATTTTATTCTTTTAATAATTATTTTCTTAAATTCAAATAAATATTTACAGAAAAAAAATCTACACAATAAGAATTATTTACAATAAAATTAAAAAAATATTTATTTTACAATTACTTTTAATGAAAATCTTTTTCATAATTTAATAATATATTTTGATTTCAACCATTATATGTATTATATCATATTATATTATTTTTTATTTTTATTAACTACTTATAAAAATAATAAAATTATATATATTTTAATATAAATATACGTGGAAGCACTGATTTTGCTAATTGGATCTAAATTACTTGGGCACTTTCCACTAAAAAACGCATCTAAACTCAACACCCTTAAACAGAGGAACAAAAACAAAAACTGAAAAATTTCGTTTCAATAATTTATTTCTTTTTAAGAATTATTATTTAAACTTTCATTGGGTTAGACGTTTTATTTAAGCTTTATTGATTTTATATTAAAACTGTTTAAAAAATTGTGATCAATTAAACATTAAAAATGTTTTTTTTGACTAATTTTATTATTTAAATATTGAAAATCCACCTCAACTCTGAAATCCAAGTGTTTTCTTCTTCCAAATCGCCATCAAAACCAATAAAAATAATAATAAAAAGTTAATTACAAGTTTCCGTGATACGCTTGCAGTTGCTGTTCTGAGTCTGCGATCACCAAGGTCTTCCTCGTTCAATGTATGTCTATTTCGATTGCATTTCTTCTTTCCTTTTTATCCGCCAATCTCTTTGTTGTTTCTTGAGAAATTTGACATTGAAAATTCCAGATTTTCGAAAAATTAGATCTTGGGATGTTTCTGTACTCAATTCAATTGATGGATTGTTGCTGCTTTTGAATTTTGTGCTGATTGGAGATGTGGCGTTCTTATTTCATCATACATTGGTTCAGTAAAAGTTTAATTGTTTGATCTGCCCTCAGAACTTTCCACATCTATATTCATCATATCTCAGCGGGTTTTAACATGCGTTTGGTGATTAGCAAAAATGGACTTCAATCGTGTTAAAGAAAACAAATCTGATAATCATATACAAGTTAGACGTGCTTAGCTGTAAACATGATCAAAGACAGGAACTATTTCCTCAAGTTATTTTCTTAAATTATAAGTTTTGATGTTGTAAGTGCAGTTTCCTTTAAATTGGCTTATTTCGTATCCCTTCACCAGTGTGAATTGTGATTTTGATACTTTTTGACATTATTCTCCTTAATTGAATCCAGACTTTACTTGCATGCCTGCTACTGATGAAAGTTCTATGTTTTTCTTCCCTTTATTTCATATTCTAAACTTTATCAGACGGAGATAAAAAAGGGGAACGTATGTACTTTACCAGTATTGGCTAAAATGCCTATTTGATCTCTGTTAAAGTTTACTTATCTATTTATTGGCTTTTGGCTATGCTATGTGTAGTAAACAACGAAATGGAGGGGTCTGTTTTCGCTCCTGCACTGGAAGGAATTAAGCTTGTGAAATCGGAACAAGGGGAAATTCTGACTCAACCTTTCTTGGATGCCTGCAAGCATATACTTCCTGTTATCGGTACGTGCTCTTGTTCCCCTTCAAATGTTATAGTCTCAAGACGAAGTAAAGAAGACAAATATGCTAAGTGGGCATTTTTCAGAGTGTTCTTCCTTTTGTTTACTGTGTTTTGTTGGAGGACAGGAACATCGAATATTCTACAGTATGTTAAACCATGTGAAGAGAACAACAACATTACATTTGACAGATATTGATGGATTCTTTTTCCTTTTGAACAAGTCAAGATGCATATAAACGATTTTTCCATAATGGATTAAGCTCTCTTAGCATCTGGCTTTTCTCCATTTCACTTAAAAGTGATCCAAATCAATTGTTATTTCAAAATTGGGAGAAAAAGAAATAGTTGATTTCGTATTACCTATCAAATTTGGTACCTATATTTCATCCAACTCTTAGTATCCTTGTATGTTTTTGGCATCATTTCTTGGTTAGTCAAGTGTTTGTAATTATGTATCCTTTTTATTTATAAGGAATGTTTTCATTGAAAGGAAAAAAGAGTAAAAAACAAGAGAATCATGAACCCTTAAGGATAAAGAACTTATATACATATGTTAATATGTAGAACTAGGGTGTTACAATCTAACTCTAAAACATAAGTTTTATAACAAAATATATTGTTAATATTTTGTTGTTGTTTGCTGCGTCGTAGAGCCTCAAATTGTTAACTTGCATCGGGATTATATTATACGTACTAATGGTTTTCTTATGGCAGATAAGTTTGGAGCTGCTATGGCCCTCGTTAAATCTGATATTGGTGGTAACATATCGGTTGGTTTCTGTCACCCGTTTCTATCTTATATATTCCTTTTTTTGGTATACATGGATTATTGCATGCATGCTTACATGGGTGTTCATTCATTTGTCTACTTCATGTGCGACAGGCTTGCATAAACATGCTTATGCTTTACTCTTTTTATACTACTTTTTTTGGCTTTTGTTATGTATTACCTACCCAAACCTTTAATATTGTTCAAAACCATAAATGCGACATGTTCTCACTCTATACTGCGTTCCCTTTCAAAGCAGAGATTGGAATCTAAGTATGCATCCAATCCAACCCGATTCAATTACCTGTACACTTTGGTACAAGTTGAGATTGAAACTAAAACGGCCAAGTCATCATCCAGTTGTACCAATGGACTTCTGTGGCTCACAAGGTAAAGAACACCGAGACCTACATTTAACTTGTAATTCATACTAGTATGGAGTTCTGAAATCTTTTGTTTTACAGACCTATTTCTTAATTTGTAATGTTTCAACTTTTAAGCACAAAGCCTTTGTCTATGAATAAACAACTAACCAATACAAAAGCGATTAAGATTAAAAAGGTGTAATGGAAGAAAATTTGAATTCAGAAATCATGATTTTAGGAACACATCTCTTGAAAAAGAGTCGGTGCTAGAACGTACTTCTCAAATTTTGAGATCAAAATGCAACTTGAACAATTAATAGAGATATTATGAAGAGCAGCAATGTGTCCATCTGTGAATGAATGGCTATTGTACTGTGATGTTTATCAACACAAATTTGCCATGATATCCTACAATGACTCTAATTGTGGATCAACAAAATTTGATCCTGGCCTATTCTTATAAAAAAAAAAAGTCTGAATTTATTTAGCTGAGTCACTTTCTCAAGGTGTTATGGGATATGGAAGATTCATATTGCTTTTATTATCTTTTAGTTAAATGACGGTCTTTTCACTGGCTTCAATTATATAGTCTTTTTTTATTTAATTTTCTAAGCTTATTAAGAAACAAAGCACAAAGGATCTTCGTGGGATTTCTTTCCTTCAACACCTTACCACTTAATTCTTGCCTGACCTCAATGTTATTATCATTACATCTACCCACATCCAATAAGACACTTTCGTTCTCACCTCTCTACCGCCATGTTACAGACAATTACATGGGTGTCAATCCCTCCCCCTGCTTATTTTGCCATCATGAACCTTTTGTCCAATGCCCTTCCCGTAAGCTGTTCTAATCTAAACCTTAGTAATAGGAGGATTTTTCCCAACACTTATATTAGTTTACTTGGTGGTCTATTAGTTACACTGAATTGTCATGTTTTAATTTTTATTCATTTATTTCTCTGACCTGCAAAATTTTCAGAGCAATGGATTTCTTGGTGGCATTGTTCCAAAACTTAGTTCAGCATACAGATTGGTCAATGGCACAAGCCTGCACAGATTCATATAACAAGACTCTAAAGAAGTGGCATGGCTGGCTTGCTAGTTCAAGCTTCACTGTAATGTTCTTTTGCTGCTTTTTTTTTTTTTCTCTCCCTTATAATCTTGAATTTTCATCACTGAAACAAAACCATTTTATTCAAAAATCTTGCCTGATATTGACCTAAGTTCATAAATTCTGGATCATAAAATAGCTGTCATAGGAAGTGCATTAAGGTTACTACTTTGGCCGTCGTAATATTGCCTCCCGATCCCATGAATATTTGATACTTTAATGCAGTGGGAAATCCATTATAGAGAAATAGATATAGAGAAATAGATATACAGAGGAGGAGAAAGGTTTGACTAAACTGGTTACATATCTCCTTTATAATTTAAGTTGTTTTACTCTTTAATATTTTTACTTTTAAATTAAGTTGAATTTAAAAATACCCTTACAATGCATAAAATACTTACTAGTTCAACTAACATTGTAATGTCTTTAGTCCTTTTTTTGGTTTTCTATTTTCGGTGGGGTAATTTTTTGTCTTCAACGTGCTTTTAATACACTGTAAATATTCCATTTGCAGGTAGCAATGAAGCTGGCTCCTGATAGAAAGAAATTCATGGAGGTGATACAAGGCTCTGGTGGTGATGCCACTGCTGATATACAGAAATTTTGTACTGACTTTTCTCCTCTCCTTGAAGAGAATCACAAGTTCCTGGTAAATGTCTTGGATTTTTTTAGCTATTTTATCGATCATCACTGTTACTAGCATGCTTGAAGATACTGTTCTGGATTAAGCCTCAGTGATGAATCCAGAAAATTTCTTTAGTGGGGCTAGAAATAGTTTATGGTATTTATCTTAAAAAATATTTCAAATTTAAGAAAAATGATATAATTTCATGATAAAAATGTAGAGTATTTAAGTTTGTGCAAATTATGACTGTCTTTAACATATTTTCATACTTCTAAAACATTGTACAGTTTTTTATTGTCAATATCAAAATTAATTTCAAAAGTAAATATATAAAATGTTGTTTAAATCAAAAAACTTATTGTGTTCGAGACAATTAATTCATTTTAAGAAAAAAAAATATTATATATTTTAGGTACAAAAAGAAAATCGGGGCAATTATCCTCCACCATTTATTCTCATAATCTAATTCAATTAATAACACCATGCAGTTCCATTACAAAGATATCAGCTTATTGTTATGGTTTTAAAAGTATGTAGGAACTAAAAGCTTTTACTCTTTTGACGCAGAGTCGTTGTGGTTTGGATGATATGAAGGCGTCATGAAGTCATGGATTCATTATCAGAAGTTTCTTGATGAATGGCTCTTGCCTTCTCACTCCTATGTTTCTTCGTGCATCTAATTAATTTATTATTATAAAAACACATTATTAATTTGCTTGTACTTCAATTTTATTTTAGTTTGGATTGTGAGGTTTCCCTTGTTTTTGTTTTTGAAAAACTGATTATATTTTCTCTGTTTAAAATTAAGAAAATTTTGTTTGTTTGTTTGTCAACTTTTACATGAAATGTTTAAATTTATTTTTTTATTATTCAAAAAGTTCATATATTAAATTGGTTAAAATAGGTTAAAAGTTTTTCACTTAAGAAATAAAACATTATATTTCTTCCAAAATAAAAGAGATATTTCAATCCTTGTCTTTAATTCCTAATCTCATCAATAAAATCCCTCTATTTTTATTGAAATTTAATTAAATTTCTGACTTCTGAACTCTTCAATTTTTGTTGTATTTTCAATTTCTTTGTAAATCACATATATAGTAAAAAAAAAAAAGGTTTGTTTGACAGTGGAGAAGAAAATGGCGAAAAAATGATGGATGTTTTTATTGTTTGGTATGGGAGAAAAAAAAAAAGCATTGAGTTTTCTTTCCATTTTTTTTAGTCGGATAAAAAGTGATGAAAGAAAATAATTTTTTATCTTGAAAGAAAAAATAAAATTCCTATAAATTAAATAGGCATGGTTAAGAGATATATAAAAGTAAAAAAAAAAAACTAAAATACCCTGATTTATAATTTAAGTTGAAACCCAATTTTTCTTTTTCATTGTTATTTCATTGGCTTTCTTCATTGCACCACCACTCTTCTTTTCAACACCACCCACGCCACTTTCTATTGTTGTCCTTGAATTGCTATTGTTGTCACATCAACCTTGCACTGTTACCCCATTCTTGTTATAAAAAGAAAAAACATAAGAAAAAACATGTAAGTTCTTAATAATTGTTAAATATTTGTTGTGATAATAGTAAAGCATAAAATAAAAAATAAAAGAAACCATTTTTGTCTTGAAGAGACTTATGATTGATATCAATCATAAGAAGTCTGTTCACGACAAGAATGGTTTCTTTTATTTTTTATTTTATGCTTTACTATTATCACAACAAATATTTAACAATTACTAAGAACTTACATGTTTTTTGCTTTTTACAATAAAAATGGGGTTATAGTGTAAGCTTGATGTGATCGTGACAAAACTTGCTAACATATTAACATTATCAGTTGATCGTGACAAAATTCAAACTAAAATTTTAATCTTCTTCTTATTATCTTCACCCTTGTACATTCTTCTTTAATGTTAGCAAGTTTGCAATAATGAAACATCCATTATCCAGTTTGATGGAAAAGTGTTACAATTAATTAATTAATTAATTATATATATGTATAAACAGATCTGTTGATCTTTTTAGTGGAAATCCTTACAGTGGTGTAAGGGACTGGACGTAGCCCAGTTGGGGTGAACCAGGATAAAATCTGCGGTGTCATTTCTCTCCTACTCTCTCTCAA
>Ga0209489_100426_pt1 | contig 77252 bp, 48 predicted proteins | sample SiratrowhiteBW_FD_187527 | JGI IMG/M metagenome (GOLD analysis project Ga0209489, IMG submission 187527) | Root nodule microbial communities of legume samples collected from California, USA - Siratro white BW (SPAdes) (version 2) | ecosystem: Host-associated > Plants > Roots > Nodule | place...
TATATATATATATATATATATATATATATATATATATATATATATATATGTATATATGTATGTGTGTGAACAAGAGACTTATAAGTATATTGATTTTGATTCTGTAGCGACGGTGGATGCATGTTCTCTGTTCTTTAGCTTGTTTTCAATCTATTATTATATTATGTTAGCGCAGTTTTGTTTATTATAGTGCATTTCATTCATTGTAATTGTGAACTTATAAATATTTTTAAGGTGTTTCAATTACTATAATTAATTTTGAACTTTTATTTTTCAAATTATATAATCTTAAAACATTTTATGCAAGTCAAATTTTAATTAAATAAGTAAAAAGTTGTTGGACTAGTGTGATACAAAATAATTAATAATAATTTTTTACGAAAACAATAAAAGATAGTTATTTAGTACACCGAAAGTTAAGTCATCCTATCTTATTATTAATAATAGGAACTTCATTTTCTGGTATTTAAGAACTCTTGTTAGTTATTACATACTATTTAGTATGTGAATAATGTTATAAATTATAAAGTGAAACACACTTTATATATATATATGCATATATATATATATATATATGTATAATAAAATGTAAATACTATTAATTCATTTAAAACTTTGTTGATTTTTTATCATCACCAATAACAAAATTTGCTTTTATATCATTTATAATCATATAACAACTAATATACAACAAATATGTAAGGATGAATTAATATAATAGTGATATATATATATATATATATATATGTGTGTGTGTGTGATAGTTTATTTATTAATTTATACTGATTTTAGTTTTGTAGTGGCGCCAGACACATGCTCTTTTCCTTTAACTTGTTTACATTCTTTTATTATTTCATGTTAGCACAATTTTGTTCATTATAGTGCATTACACTCATTTTAATTGTGAACTTATAAATATTTTTAGGGTGTTTCATTTTGGTATCAGAGTGGTTCATCCTAAGGGGTGACCTGAAGGTTGTGGGCTTGTTATACCTTCTTTGTGTGTGAATTTGGTTTAGTTTGTTTGCATCAAATTGAAATGATTGTTATAAGTGAGATGAGAGTATTAAGAATGAAATGAATCATGGTGAAGTGGTGAGGGTGCACACTCACGACTAAATCAGGATAGATTTCTATGTTAATATTAAATATTTGAAATGTATTCTTCTTTTGCGTAAACAATGAGATGATTCTACATGTTGAGTATATTAATTGTGAAAAGAGTTGATTTAAAACTGTGATATAGTACATAGTTAGAGATTTGATTTGTAGATTAGTTTCTGATGCCATTTCCTTATATGTCAGAATATGACACGTAGGCAACTACTCCTTCTCCACAGTTGATATACCCAACTTAGCACGAGCAATCGAGATGATGACAACAACCTTATAGCAGCAAAGTTTATTATTGCCCAACAACATGAAGCAACCCTTCATTAGTTCGAAACCAGTAGATTAGCAAGTGAAGCATTTTAACTTTGTCAACAACATCATTAGTCTAGAGGACTTCTTGAGGCATAATGCTCCTAGGTTTAACAAAAGAAAAATATGAAGGCAACCGACCAATGGATGAGAGATATGGAGAGAATTTTTGAAATCACTCAGAGTCTTGAAGAGAAGATGTTATCTTATTATGCTGACTGAAGAAGTTGACTTTTGGTGGATAGGTATGAAACAAATGACGGAAGAGAGAGGAGAAAACATCACATGAAAAAATTTCAAAACAAGGTTTTTGGAAAGGTATTTTCCTGATAGTGTGAGACATGCAAAGGATTCATGTAAATAGAGCAAGAAAATTCAGTTACCCAATATGCTACTAAGACACTTAGCAAGATTCTATATTCAATCTATGACAGAAGAGTGAGATGCAAAAATTTGGGTATGGATTTAGGCACGAACTCAAGGAATTAATTATACCTATATCCATTAGAGAATTCCATGCTTTAGTTGAGAAAGCCAAAGTGGTTGAAAGTCTAAATAATAGCAGCAAAATTAGCCAATCCCAAGCAGGAAGACTTATTAAAAGCAAATTCAAGCAGAATGACAATAAGAAACCTTATTTCAAACCACAATTCTCTAAGAGTAGAGGGTCCAATTCTCAATCTCCAGCGAATGTGCGATGGACCACATATTGTTAGATTTTTTCCTCAGTCTATGCCAAATGTGACTTGTGATAGATGTCATAGATATGGGCATGTATCTAAAAACTGTTGTGCTCGATTTGGAAGCTTTGAATTCCAGTGAAAAACAACTATCTCAATAGAATGATACTAGAAAACCAAGTGCAGCTGAAAGAGTTTATGCTATTAGTAGAGCTGAGACTTCTCTCTTTTCGACAGTCTTGTCAGATGTATTTGCTCCATCTTTGAAATAAAATTATCTATATTGTATTGATAATTGTATGAGTCTGGGGCGATCTATCCTTTTATTTCTGTTGATTGTGTAGTGTTAAAAGACTCAAATTATGTATCTATACCAACTGATGGTATTATAGTAACTTGTAACTTCCACCATGTGTGATGAATGTCTGGTGATTTTGGTGTGCAGAAATATAAGGTCAATATGATATGTTTATCTTTAAGAGATTTAGAGATTATTTTAGGGATGGATTGGGTGGCTACCAATCACACCCTCATTCATTGTGATATTGGTTGTATCTTTATATATTATGGATGTTTATATATTACTAGCTTACCCTTGTCCTCTTGGTTGTATCTTTGAACTACAATTATGATACCATGTATTTTAATAGATAGTGAAACCGGAGTTGGAACATCTGAAGAGTAATAGGAGTTCTTGAAGTTTAAGTACTCTAGTTTAAGACTTTTGACTTCTACGTATATATAGGAAAAAAAATTAGAAAGTGAATCAAGCTTTTTGGGATAGAAGCACTTGAACCCTCATGATTTCTTAAGTCGACGAATTTTCCTCTTATTTTCAGTTTCATTGTTGTCGGTATTGACATTTAGAATAGGACTTTATCTTTATTCTCATTTGATTGATCAGTTCTTCAAAGGTTTTATCCAATTATGATAAAGTGAATAATTTCATCAAGAAATACTTTTCGTCAACTTCGAATTGGTTTGATTCTATGTGTGTGTGTATGTGTGTGTGTTAAGAAGAGACTTATAATTTATATTGATTTTGATTCTGTAGCGACAATGGACGCATGTTTTGTTTTCTTTAGTTTGTTTTCAATCTTTTATTATATCATGTTAGTGCAATTCTGTTCATTATAGTGCATCGTGAACTTGTAAATATTTTTAGGGTGTTTCAATTACTATAATTAATTTTGAAGTTTTATTTTTCAAATTATATAATATTAAAACATTTTATGCAAGTCAAATTTTAATTAAATAAGTAAAAAGTTGTTAGATTAGTATGATACAAAATAATTAATAATAGATTTCTATGAAAACAATAAAGATAGTTATTTAGTACACCAAAAGTTAAGTCATCCTATCTTATTATTAGTAATATGAATTTCATTTTCCTAGGATGTAAAAACTCTTATTAGTTATTACATACTATTTAGTATATAAATAATGTTATAAATTATATATTATCTTATCTTATTATTAGTAATACGAACTTCATTTTCCTAGTATGTAAGAATTCTTGTTAGTTATTACATACTATTTAGTATATGAATAATGTTATAAATTATATACTATAAAACACACTTTATATATATATATATATATATATATATATATATTATTTGGACAAAATAAGTCTTTAAGATACAAATATGTATAACAAAATGTAAATATTATTAATTCATTTAAAACTTTGCTGATTTTTTATCATCACCAATAACAAAATTTGCTTTCATATCATCTATAATCATATAATAACTAATATACAATAAATATGTAAGGATCAATTAATGTAATAGTGATATATATATATATATATATATATATAAAATAACATCATCATAGTAAATTCATCATGCATATATGGAGATCATGTATCATGTCATGATTAAATGGAAGGACTCTTCTAGAACATTTTAAAATCATGATAAACTAGTTCAATCAACCCATCATATATCCTAAATCCACCAAATCTTAAGTGACTTATGTTCTGATATTTGAGTGACCCAACACATTTGCTATTAGTTCAAATGTACACTGCTACCAAATTAGATGTAAGTCTCCTTCAACTTATCACCATTTGAAATCATCTCTACGTGACTAGACAACCATGAAGTGAGATACCTTATGAGTTTCATGTTTATCAATGTCACCCAAGGTGTAATACCATCCCGAGTATTCCTATACTACCCATCAAATATCATGCACCCATCCAGGGTCGAATCTTATATATATCAACACATATACATGTATATAAGCACGATCAATTTAGAATCCATCACCCAAGAAGGGTCACATAAAAGACATATGTCATGCATATCATATCATGCATCTCAACATTAACCATATACCTATCTAAAGCATATATTAATCTAACATTTTATACATCACACCATCCATAATTGGTATAAAAGCATAAAGTATAACATAACATCGTCAACATCTCAACTTATTGTCACTTGAACGACCTTAACAACATATACAAACTTTAACCATTTTTTCTTGAGTGACACTTTTGTCTTTTGAGCAAAATGAAAATTAAGAGAAACAATATTCTAGGTCTCTCCTTGCTCCAACGACTATCTAATCATCTGAGCATTACAACCAAAGCTCAACAAAATCCATATCAAAGGTTCATCCACCACTTTACGACGTTTGAGCATCCGACTAACACTTGATTGCTCAGACTATTGTCATACAGTACCACATGATTACGCCATGTGTCCATTGCCTTAATACTATGCTGAAACATTCAAAATCAACACTTAAGTCAAAAGTCATATTGATTGAGTCACAAGTCATATTGCTTAGCTTCCAAAACAACACTTGAGTGTTATATTTCTTCCAAGAGAAAGAAAACATCTCGATATCTCTTTTGCTCATGTTACAAGCCCTTACTTGAGTGACGTAAGACAGTTGGTGCAATGATTGCACATTACTTAGGTATCGCCTAAGCGACTACACGTCACTCACTCAAGCGATACATGACTCAAGAATTGACCAAACAACTCCAACTCATCATTTTTCAAAGGAAAATACAAATATACAACTAATTCATACTTCCCAGGTTCAACATCAATTAAACTAATATATATATATATATATATATATATATATATATATATATATATACATATACATACATATATATATATACATATCTATATATATTAATTATTTCTATAATTATAAAGTTATAATTATATAATAAACTATATAAATTTTTATAAGAGATAAGAAATTAAAATATGTTATAAAATTCATTTTTTCATATAAATTATAAATTATAGTTTAATTTTATTAAATAATAAAGTATATTTATATTATAAATTATAAGTGTTAAACAAAATAAGAAATTTTAATTTTAAATTATATAATGAGTTATAATTATTAATTATGCACTAAATTATATTTATATACTTATATAAATAAGTTATTTAATTATAACTGTAAATAATATAATAATAAATTATATAAATAAATGTAATTATGTAATTATTTAATTATAATTACAAATTATACTACTATATAATTTATTTTATAATTAAGAACTAACATATAAACATGTCTAGTGTACTTTTGACTTTTGATATTTAAGGGATTATGATATGTATGAGTAAAAGAACTCTTATCAATTTTATAACTCATTTGGGAAAGAAAATAAGAATTAATAAGACATTGAGTCAATTAGTTTGACTTCGAGGATTCTTACAAAGCCTTAGGTTATTTTCTTTACTTAGTTATTCATGTGCACTTATTTTTGAAACAAACCCAAATAACAATAAAAAAATATGTAATATTGAGTACAAACATACCAACTAGATACCAAGAATAAAAAATACAAAAATAAAATAAAGATAAATAATTAACTTGTATACTATATATTATGAGTTACTGTGAAAAAATAGATAAAACATAAGAATGGAGGGTTGAATTATGTTGGTTGAACAAACTGACAAAGGTTTTCAATAAAATCGAGTTCGAAATATTCACCTTCTTAAGCCACGTAGGTGCAGTAACATGCAATATAAAAAGAATAAGGAGGGAAGAAAATACTCAAGAAAATTTTATACTAGTTGGTCTTATAACATATACTACATCCAATCCTTAACCAATTGATTGAGTTCCATTGGTTGACTAATGCTGCAAGATATAAGAGTATTGTTTGGACTTATAGGCACTCTTAGTTAACTCGTATGAGTCTTGTTTTAAAACGTAGCCACAATTGGCTAACATGTCGAGTGTTTTTTTAGCACTTAGCCACTTATAGTTAAAAATCGAGTATTGTTTAACACACAACCACTCTTGGCTAATGATAAAGTTTCTTTATAGGATATTATTGGATCATTCTCTTATGAAAAAATCAACTCTCTCCACACTCAAAATTTGATTGATGCTCTCTTTTATTTGATTGTTGTAATTATTGATTATGAGCGTTGGAAAAAGGATTTGATTCCTAATTCAAACTATTTTGAGTGAATTTGAGCAGGAAAAACATTAGATTAGAAGAATGATGATTAAAGCCTTTAAGGAGTGAGAAAAACAAGCAAATTTTAAGCAAAAGAAGTCAAGCCCTACTTGAGAGAAGTCGAGAGCAAAGGCAGAGAAATGTGCCCGACGCAAATGACCTGGGCTTAGTTGATGCAGAATCCCCAACTAGAGGTGCAAAACAAAAGCTAGAAACGTCTATGGTAATGAAGGAAAGACTTGGGTTATAGGATCATTCCACTCAAGCTTGAAAGAAGAGCTCTTGGATGAACGTGATCTTCAAAAGTTTGCAAAAAGCTCAAAAACGAAAATAATTAAAGAAAATACAAGAAAGAAAGATAATGCTAGGAATTATAACAACACCTTGCACCACCCAAATTCGTGCGATAAACAAGATAATGATTCGCCACTTGTGCCCTAGCCCATAAGATAAGAATCAATGCTAGGAATTGAGAAGAACCTTGGGCCACTCAAATACATGAGATAAGCAAGATGGTGAATTACAACTTACGACCTAGCTCACAAGATAAGAAACCATAAGAGAGAAACTCTTCACCTCCCTTTGATGAACCCCGATGCATCATTAAGAGATAAGCTATGAAGCGTCACTCTAGAATAAGAAAAGGAGAAACATTCTTGAGATATGACACACTCAATATTTTAAAAAATTTATATTCATTCCAAATCTGTCAAAATGAGTATAATAAGTGTCCTTATATAGACTCATAGTGGAAAAGGAAGAGACAAGTCCATTCCTTACCTAGATTCAAACTTAACATACAAAAATAAAAGGAAAATTACATTTTTTTTTATATTTTTTGTATCACATCACTACTATAGGTTGGACTCAAAGCTTGGGCATATAACTGAATCTAGTACCATCTGACGCATCTGACTTAAGTTGGGCATGAATGTCAAATTTTAGATTTTATTTAATAGTTTTTGGCATTAGGGTTAGGCATATTTGTCTATTGAAGATCGAAAATCACTATTGGAAGACTTTCATAGGTTTTCCTATGGATTCTTCTTCTTATTCCACTATTCTTTTGCAAGGTTTAGTATTCTCATGTCTATGCGGAGCTAAATTATCTATGTTTAGAGTTAGGTTAAACCTTTCTAAACTCTTATGTAATTGTTCTATTTTTCATATTTATTCCTTTTCCTTCAATAAATAAGTATTTTAATTGTGGTTATTTCTTGTTGTGTTGTTTCGTGACTTGATCATTGATTTTTAGGATATTGGAAAATATCTTATGGAATCAGGAACTGAATTAACATATCATATAAAAGTTTATATCTAGGAATAGATCAAGATTCTCTTGTTGTCTTAATATCCTTATAAATATTGCAAGATTTTTTTATATAATTGATCAAGGAATTGACGATTAATAGATAATCTTTAAGCTCATTTTGTTGAGGAATTATAGTTGAGTATTGTTGTGGGTTGACATTTGTTACGACCGGGATCGTGAAGGGGAGACAAAAATGAAAAATTTAATTAAAAAAATAATATTTTTATTAGAGATAGAGTCGCCACCATAGTTTATTATGAAAAACTACAGAAAAACCAAAAAAGAAATGTCTACAAACTAGAGGTAAGATTCGAGAGTCGGTTACGTGTGGGAAAGGTATTAACACCCCAACAACGTCCATCCTAAGACGGTACCTTTAATCAAATAAGCAAAAATGAGCTTGGTTTTACAAAATGTTATTTTTCCCAAAAATAATTACAATAAAAATACAAATAAAGACAAATAAAAGAAAAAAATAAAAACAAACAAATATTAATGTAAATAAATTAAAATAAACATAAATACAAATAAACAAAAATAAGAAAACAAATACACAAATAAAAATAAATGAAAATAAACAAACAAACCAAACAAAGAAAATATTTTTTTATTTTTTGGGCCCGATAAAGATTGACCTCGGTTCTACATAGTTTCATAAAGAAAAATTAGGGTTCACGTAGTTTTAAATTGAAAATTTATTTAATGATGTTTTATATTTTAATCTTGAAAATTTTATATTTTCACAAATTATTTGAAATAAAACATTATTTATTGAATTGTTAAGAAAACAAAAAAAAAATAATGGTAATTCTAATAATAATAAAAATAATAAAAAAATAATGATTTAGGGTTTCTTTTATGTGCTCTAAGGGGTTATGATGGGATTTAGGTTTCCTATTGGATACTCTTATGTTCTTGCTCCATGATTCACTAAGATCTTGAGTTTTAGAGGGTTTCTTTTGAGTGCTCTAATGGATTCTCATGGAGGTTAAGGTTCATGTTGAGTGCTCTAATGTTCTTTCTTCCATGATTCACTGAGATTTTGAGTTTTGAAGGGTTTCTTTTGAGTGCTCTGATGGGTTCTGATGGGGTTCAGGGTCCTTGTTGAGTGCTCTAATGTTCTTGCTTCCATGATTCACTGAGATTTTGAGTTTTAAAGGGTTTCTTTTGAGTGCTCTGACGGGGTTTAGGGTTCGTATTTAATACTCTAATATTCTTGCTTCCATGATTCACTGAGATCTTGAGTTTTGGAGGGTTTCTTCTGAGGGCTCTGATGGGTTCTGATGGGGTTTAGGGTTCCTGTTGAGTGCTCTAATGTCTCTCTTCCATGATTCACGAAGATTTTGAGTTTTGGAGGGGTTCTTTTGAGATGGAGATTGTGACAGGAGCAACAATCTCTTGATTTGGTTGGGAAGTTGAGAAAGTTCAAAAAGCAACAATCCCCAAGCAACAACTCAAATAAAAAAATAAAATTATTTATCTTCTATCTATTGCAATTTTATTTAATATTACACCATCTGATCACAAGGAAAATATAATGCAGTATGAATCCTTTGAAAGTATAGAGAACATAAAAATGTACTAGTTGAAGACCAAATTTAGCTTCGAGCTCTTGTAATGGGACTATGAACTATAACTTTCTGCCCCCTGTGTACAATTTTCTCTAACTAAGTGTTGTAATTTTGTGTGTCGAGTGATCAATAGAAGGGGGTGGCAGTGGTAGATCTTGTGCCATGTGTCAAGACACACTTAAAGCATTAAGGACATGCATAAAGTGTGAGGGTTGATGTTCCATGCTTGCTTTTGATGCCTATGGTTCCTAGGGTTTCAAATGGGCTCAAATAAAGCCCAATTTAAAGCTTAAGGTGACTCTGTGGATTATTTTTGCTCCTACTGTGGGCCCAAAATGCAAAGCCTAAAAGAAAAATATGGAGGCCCAATACATGGCCCAAAAGGAAAATTAAACTATAGTACTATTTACAGACAAATCAGTTGTCCAAGTTGATAAGAGCTTTACTCTATCGGGTTGAGCTGAGTTTCACTCTTCTTGGATTCTTCTAGCCATTGTCGTTGCGATTGGGCCTTTATTAAGGGCTCTTCTATTGTCCCCTCCCTTTTGAAGAAGAGTGGCCCTCGAATATGTGGATTCTGCTTCATCGTCTCAAGCAGATCTATCCTATATGCATTATTATTGATGCGTTAGAGGACTTGAAAAGGCCCATCTCGCTAGGGATTGAGTTTAGACTTCTCTTTTGTAGGAAACGATCTTTGCGTAAATCAAGCCAAACCCAATTCCTTTCTTCAAAAATCATCTCCCTCTTCCCTCTCTTGTTTTGTTTGGCATATCTCTCACTTTGTTGTTGTATTTGAATTTTAAACCTCTCATGCAATTTTCAAACAAATTCAAATTTTGAAACCCCATCTTTATGTAAAAACTCGTGAGTGTTTGGAAAGGGTACCAAATCAGAAGGAGTAAGAGGATTAAACTCGTACATAAGTTCAAAGGGAGACATTTTAGTGGTCTTGTGAACCACTCTATTATAAGCAAACTCAATGTGGGGAAGATAATCTTGCCAAAATCTATGGTTACTCTTCAAAAGTGCCCTAAGCATAGTGGATAGAGATTGGTTAACAACCTCAATTTGTCCATCCATTTGAGAATGACAAGAGCTAGAAAAATTAAGTTTGGTGCCTAATCTTTCCCAGAGAGTTCTCCAGCAATGACTGACAAATTTAGGATCTCTTTTTGATACTATGGACTTAGGTAACCCGTGAAGCCTAACTATTTCTCTAAGGAAGATTTTTGCTATGTTGCTTGCATCATCTACTTTGTGGTAGGGTATGAAATGTGCCATTTTACTAAATTGGTCATCTACCACAAAGATAGAATCGAAACCCCATTGAGATAAGATCCATGCTAATATCGACCCAAGGGGTGCAAACAACAAGCAAATGAGTCTAAAACCCATGAGACATCACTTTTGACTTAGATTGTAAACATTAAGTACATTTGTGACAGTGCCTTTGAACATCTTGTGTCTCATATGGGGCCAAAAGAATCGTTCTTTAAGCATGTTCAGAGTTTTATCAACTCCAAAATGGCCCTGAGACCTCCTTCATGGATATTTTTCACAATGAGCTTTCTATGTGAGCCTTCGGGAATACAAAGTTTTCCTTCTTCAAACAAAAACCCCTTAGACACATAGTAACCTCCTTGTGGTTTTGAGTGACAACTAACAGAAATTGTGGAATGTTCAAAATCTTGGCTATAAAACTCAGGAATGTGTTGAAATCCAAGAATTTTGGCTTCAAGTTTAGAAAATAATGCATGTCTATGAGACAAAGCATCGACTACTATGTTTGATTTGCCCTTATTGTACTTGATAACATATTAAGTGTGAAATTTTCTTGGACTTTTTTTTCACTGTCTAACTTATTTTTTATTTGAACTTGATCCTCCAATACCTGAGTGGTGTTAGAGGATGAAGTACAAATGTTTTCTCTTTATTGGTGAAAGTAATCTCGTTAGGCAGACTATTATGCATGGTTTACTTATCAAATTGCCACGGTCTACCTAATAAGACATGGAAAGCTTCCATTGGAACTACATCACATAAAACTTGACTTTTACCTGATTTTTACATGGATGTCCCCTCTTCATTGAGCCAATGCAGCTTATATGGTTTTGGATGGGGGACAAAAAATGAGTTACTTTTCAACCAGTCTAGTACTACAACAATTACAACATGAACCATTATATATGATAAGAGAACATGCGTTTTCCAAAATTTTGCATCGATTATGAAAATGTTTTCTCTCTGAGACTCAAGTAGTGGACTAGACTGATTGTTGAGGGTTTCGCGGATCATGAGTAGATCATCCTCACATGCATATGCATTCTTATTGTTTATATCGTCAGAATCTTTACTTACACTCTCACATGCAGCCTCATCCTCACTACTATATATGTCATGGCCCCTCATAAGAATGGTTCACATAGAGGAACATTGGGCCTTGAGATGACCTTGGCGTTGACACTTAAAACACTTAATGTCATTAGTACAAGTGGATGCAACATGCTCATATTTCTTTTGAAAATTTTATTTTGGTAGGCTTGAGGAGGGGATGTCTCTTGCTTTTCCTTGGTGGTTTTGCCCTCTCTCTTAAGATCTCTCCTGGGATAAGAATCAAAATAAGAACTTCTTGGTCCTATTCTCAGAATCTATTGATAAACTTTAATGCAAATTTGGACCATATCCTGAAAATCTAGATATGGAAGAAGTTCTACTCTATTCCTAATCTCAAGACTTAATCCGCTTATAAACCTAACAATGATAATAGTCTCATCCTCTCTAATACCGGCTCTCATCATGTACAACTCTATCTTTTATGTGTATTCTTCTATACTCATATTTTTCTGACTCAACCTATGAAGTTTATCCATCAACACTCTACAGTAATAGGAGGGTATATCCCTACGTCTCAAAGCACTCCTAAGCCCATTCCAATATAATATGGGAGGCTCTTGATGGAGACGTCTTTCTCTCACTACTACAGATCACCAATGCATGGCATGACTTTAGAAACACAGGGTCGCTAAAGGAACTTTTCTATCTTCGCTCACTTGATGACACTCAAATAATTGTTCCACTTTCATCTCCCAATCTAAAAGGGTTTCAACATCTTCTTTGCCATAGAAATGGGGAACTTCTACCTTGGTCTCTCTGACTTTTCTCTTTTTTCTTTGCCTTTTGATGAGGTATTTCTGGTAAAAATCAGCTAGCTTAAGGGTATCTCTCTCATACCTCTCACCCCCCGTCTCTGTTCTCCTAGAGGTACTTGTTGTTTTTTATTTTTCCTTCTTTCTCAAGGTCTTGAGTTCCTCATCAACAAGGGCAAATTGAAGTTCAGTGCTTATTCTCAAAGATTGAAGTTCATTCAAAATCAATTTTAAGTCAGATTTGTTGCCACTAGACTCATTGCCACTAGAATGAGGAGAAGGTTGAGACATCTTTGAGCTTTCTATAAAAGGTTTTCACATAGAAAAAGAATAAGCTAAGTACAACAGGAGGATTCTTAGGAAAGAGAGGTGAGTCACTTGGACAACTTAAGTATCAAGTCTTTCCTAGCCAGAACCTTATACCACTATACTTAGACAAACCTTTGTCTTAGTGAAAACTCTTGAACACAAACGAAGGCGACACACACTAAGCTAAAAAGTTGTAAAATTGTAAGAATTGTAAACTAGGTGTTTCCTAGGTGAGGCTCATTGGCACCTTTGGACCTTTGAGACACACTCACCATCTACTTGAAATATTAGTCCACTAATTGAAATGTTTAAACAATTACAACTCAAAGAAAATACAATCACTCTTGGTACAAGAATTTTAAGTTATGTTTAAGAAATTTGGTTCTTCAAGTGTTTGTCACTCCTCTCCACAAGTGTTTCATGCTCAGCGCCGCTGCACTTGGTAGTCCTCTCTTTGTGAGCACAAGCTTGTCCTTATGATACCAAAGAAGAGTTAAATCCTTTCTCTCAACTTGATGTCCAACTCTCTAATGCTATATAACATAAGAGGCTAAGAAGTGAAAGCAATAATAGTGAAATTTGAAATGCTAAACTCAAATTGGAATATTTTGTAACAAACTTCAAAGAATGAGAAACAATTGACTAGCAAGAAATTAAGGTACACAAGAAAAATTAGCCACACAAAACATATTCATAAAGAAAGGTACTAGAATGGATTAGAACAAACAAAATAAAATTCCATAGTGAAATTTAGCAGCAATTTGTTTGATTTACTATTCTTGGTATAGTTTGCATTTTGTTTCAAAATTTTACCACACAAACTTCAAGGTGTATATGAAAATTTGCCGCCGGTTTCAAGTCAATTGGAATTTTGGTGTGGATGCATTAATTTTTTCAAAATCAGCGCTCAAACTACACTATCCACTATTTTTTTTCACTCTCATTTTTCTTGCATCTGAGGTTTAAAAACTTTATGTAAAATTTTCCTTTTACAATTTGAAACTGCCTTTTTAGTATGTTGTATTAATTTCTCAAATGATTCAAATTCAAAATTTTAGCCTCAAATTCACCGTATCCAATTTTTAATAAATCAAACCAGGCACTCAGTTTTTGAAGAACACTTGTTATTTGCAATTTGGAAGAAACCTGAAGGAATTCAAACAAGAGAGGATGAACTACTAGACATAATGGAATTATTTCTTCAAGAACCCATCAATGATATAATGACAAGCATATGAAGTCAAATTCAAAATTAAAAATGCACCAAACAGCTCATACGATCATAAAATCCAAACAACTTACCACAATTGACTAGTAAAGCAAGAAAATGAAATTGAAACAAAGTACTACTTGAATTTTATGACATGTATGAAATTACAAGACTTAGGACAACTTGAATATGGATTTAAAAATAATTAAGAGACAAACCAATCAGTTTTACTAAATTAAAATGAACAAAAACTCAAAAAAATTAAAAGCAAACAACACAAACTCAAGAACACCTAATGAACATGAATTTGGATGGTTTAAGAAGATAGAATTCAATTGAACCAATTAAATGGATATTCAAATAATATAAATGGTCAAAAACATTCAACACATGAAAATTGAATTAGGAACAACTCGGCAATTGAAAAATACAACAAAGAACTTACCTCTTGAAGACCAAAGCTCTTGATAGCAAATAATGAACCTCAATGGCTATAGTTTGGAGTGAAACTTGCAACTGTGAACGGATGGAGAATTGGCAGCAGAATGGAGCAACTCTAAGGATGGAAGATAAGGTGTTTCAATGGAGGAAAATTATATAGAAATGGAAAGGAAGAGAAGAGATGCTAGGCTAACTCTTCAAAGGCTTTAGGCTATGCAAGATGTGCTAACCTAGAGAAGGGCTCAAGCAAGTGTAGGTTGGAAAATTTCCAGCACTTCACTGTATTCATTCAAGCTAAATTTCAAGTGTTGAATACATGAATTTATAGCCTCCCAAGTCAGCCAATTTGGAGCCAAAAAGTGAGTGGGAATGTCAAATTTAAAATTTCTAGATGTAGAGCAACCAATGATCATGTGACACTTGTCGAGTGATCAATGGAAGGGGTGACAATGGTGGATCTTGTGTCATGTGTCAAGTCACACTTAAAGCATTAAGGACATGCATAAAGTGTGAGGGTGGACGTTCCATGCTTGCTCTTGATGCCCTAAGTTCCTAGGGTTTCAAATGAGCTTAAATGAAGCCCAATTTGAAGCTCTAGGTGACTCTCTACAGTATTTTTGCTCCTACTGTGGGCCAAAAATACAAAGCAAAAAGAGAAAATACGGAGGCCCAATATATGGCCCAAGAAAGAAAATTAAACTACAATATTATTTATAGACAAATTAGTGGCCAAAGTTGATAGGAGCTTTACTCTGCCGGGTTCACCTGAGTTCCACTCTTTTTGGATTCTTCTAGCCATTGCCCTTGTGGTTGGGACTTTATTAAGGGCTCTCTATCACTTTAGTAACCACGGAATGCATCTCCCTAATTTTAAGGAATTAGTTGAGACTTAAACATAGTTAAGTGTAGTTTTTGTCTTTTGAGACTCCTCGCTTGGCCAAATTCAATGGTTATAAATAGGAGTGCTCTCAATTGCAAAAAGAATAGGCTGAATGAATAGAATTTTTTTCAGAATTTGTGAGAGTTCTTGAGTTGTGTCTCTACTCTTTTCTTTGGTTTTTATATTGAGAACCCTTCTCAAGTGGCGATCCTACTTCACTCATCCTTGAAGATTTCCAATCTTGAAGGTGACGTGTTCAATCGTATTCTTCCTTATTTACTACTAGAAAATTGTTAAATAGTGACTAAAATTAGTGATCGAAAAATTTGATCACTATTGGTGACCGAAAAAATTCGGTCACTATCAATAACCGAATTAGTGACAAAAAATTTCAGTCACTGATTCAGTCACAGATTCGATGACTGATTTGGTCACTGATTTCGATTATTGATTCAGTCACAAATTTAATCACTGATTTCGGTTACTCATTTGATCACAAATTCAATCATAGATTTGATTATATATTTTATTACAAATTTGATCACAAATTCGGAGTATTTAACAAAGCGACAAAAGAGGAGGTGGCGATAGTGAAAGAGTAGGGGGATTGGTGGGTTGAGGTAAGGGGTCATTGTGGATGGGAGGAGGGTAAAACAGTGAGGCCTTGTTGCGAGCAACACATTTAGAGGGGGTGAAGGTGGAACTGGAAGTGTCGAGATTGGCAGACTCGCCTATTAGCTCCGACGCAGCGGCAAGGTGATACAGGCTCTGATATCCGGGAATCTGTGGCCGAGGGAGCAGCGTCGCAACGTTTCTCCACTATGGGAAAGAGAACGAGAAGGGAAGGGGTATAGGGGAAAAATAAAATTGCGTGAGTGAATGTGAAAATGTGGTTTTAAAGGAGATAGTGAGGAGAGGAATGAGATCGAAAGATTGAAAAAGAGGAACTATAATAAACGTGTCAGTAAATTTTATCAATTTACAATTGTGCATAATATTTAAAATTTTTATTAAATTAAAAAAATATCGTTTAGTGACATTTGAAAAAAAATACTATACATTAATTTAAATATATTTATTATAATAAAAAATATTATAATATTATTTATTTTGTTTGTAGTGACATTTATGTAAAAAAAACTTATTTTAATAGTTAAAATTTATGTATTATAACATTTTGAATAAATGTAAAGGTGAAAATGTTATTAAAGATAAAAGCATATATAGTAAATAATATTTAAGATTCAGGGTTTATAACTAATTAAATAAAGTGAATATGTTAAATTTACAGTCAAGATTATTCTTTTAAAAACAGGATTTAAGGTGACAAAACTTTTCATTTATGATATCTACGTTCTCAACGGTATAATTAAGATTGATTATTTTATATTATCATTAATTGTTGATATCAATTTTGTATTACTAATATCTATTTCATATTTCTTTCTCTTATACTCACTTTTCACTAATCCCTACCCGAATTTCTTTGTTCGTATTTATTGAAGGGAAGGAAAAAAGAAAAGGAAAGACTTTGGCACTGTTCACGCATTTCTTTGCCCAATTGATGATTGAAAGTACTAATTAAACTTCCAACCAATGCTTCATGCATCGCCTTGCCCTTGCCATCTTCTGCCGCAAGTTAGGTATTGCATGCAACACGCTGTTAAGTTATAGCTACATACACTTCTATTAGAGGCTAACGTAAGGCATACCTCACTAGAGCATTTTTGATTAATGCCTCCCAATCATTTAGGTACTCAATTAGTGTCAACTATGTCATCCTTCTTGCCCATCATATTAATTTCTCCATTTCATTGAAAACATCACAAGTATGCATTTGCAAATTGTTTTACTTGTTCGGAAATCAAAATTTAATAATACCTATAAGAGTATGTACATTATTTTTCTTTTTAACATATATATAAACATTCACAGTAAAAAAAATCATTAAATAGTAACTAATTTAAAAATAAAAATATTTAATCACTCTATATTAACTAATTTAGAGATTAAAAATAATTAATTATTATATTAATAAATTTAAACCCTATTTTATAGACTAAATATTATTGATGTCTAATCATTACAAGAAAATCATTAAATATCATTATATCAACTAATTTACTATTTCATAAACTAAAAATGGTTGGTATCTAAAATCTTTTCTATTATTAATAAAAATTTATAGTATAATTGAATACCATATTTAAAATAACTAGTGATCACAATAAATAATTATTTATTTACAGACAATTTTCTAAGTCACTTTTATTCTATTTTAAAGACTAAATTTTAGTCAATAAAAATAATAAAATTAAAAAATATTTTTTTTGACTGAGTACAAGACAAGAGAAGAGAAATCTACTATTCAGGGGAATCTTGCTCCCCACGCTTTGGCACCATTTTCTTGGATTTGAACCTTCTTAGAAAATCTTCAGGGATTAAGTTATGTGTTAGCACCAGGACTTGCTAGAGGATTTAATGAAATCAACAAGTGAATGAAGTCTAAGGGATCATGAAGATGATTGAAGAGTCTGGTCTTAGACTTAGGCTTTATGTGTGTGTGAAGATGATTGAAGATGATTGAAGAGTTCTTATTTGTGTCATAAAATCATTTGTCACATGTTTCATATATCATAGTAAGCTCCAAAGTAAAAGTTGTTTAATCGAATTAATCAAAGTTTTCAAATAAATGTGTTTTGGAAAGAAAATTTAATAAATTGGTTTTATTCTGAATTTGCTAAATTTTCTGTTCTAGAAAAGTTCAATTGATTAAACAGTTATATCAGTCGATTGAAGTTTTAACAGATTTTTTAAAACAGTTTGCCTATATAAAGGGAAGACACGTGTTTTGTCAAAGATAGAAAATCATTCTAAGAAACTTTGTGAAATCCTTTGAGAGAGAATCGTGTGAAACACCTTGAAAGCTTTTGCTAACTCATTTCTTCTCAAGAATCATAATCTTGGAACATTACTTTGATTTTGAATCAGTGCAACAGTGATCTTGTGTAGAGCTAAGTGTTTCTACTTTGATCTTGATATACTTGTAATCTGTTTTGAGTAGAATCACTGTGTGATTTGGTCTGATAATTATATTTCTGAAATACTGCTGGTGTAGTTACATATTGCATAGGGTTTATGATTGTAACTTGAGTGTACAGAGGGTTCTGTACAGTTTGTATAGCTACTGAAGGGTTTAGTAGGTTGCTTTATTGCTGGGAGTAGGGTGTGTTTGCGGGGTGCAAGTGTTGTATTGTTTGAGACTGATCTTGGAGATCTTTTCTAGTGGAAATCTTTGCTAGTTTGCAAAGGACTGGACGTAGCCCTTGAGGAAGGGTGAACCGGGATAAAAACTTGTGTTCTTGATCTTTCTTTCCCTATTCTTAACACTTATCTTGTTTCTGCTGGTTACGCAATTAACTATTTCCCGCGTTCAATTAACTATTTTGTTCTAAGTTTGTTTGGAAATCTTTTTTGAAATTGTTGACACATATTCAGGTTTCTGGATATTTCTTATTTTGATTTTTCTGTCAATCAAGTTTTCTGTGTAATTGATTTTATTCGTTTTAAAACTAGTTTTCTTGAATCTTGTTTTAAATCAACTGATTATTATTTTTCTAAAACAGCTTACTCTATTGAGTTATGGGTTTTCTAAAATACTTTTTTGACTTTAGTTTATTGCTTCCGCACTTGATCTGATTAAATACAACTGGTATAGTTGATTGATTATTTTTCAAGAATATATTGAACATTAACTGTACATTCTACAGAAATCATCTTTTAATAGTTTGAATAAAGAATCTTCACCCACTTTTGTAAAATTGATCACAATTTGCGAAAAGTTTTTGAAGTTCAATTCACCCCCCTCTTAAATTCAGCCTGAACTTATTTTACAATTGGCATCAAATCTAGGACTTGTATACTAGTCAAGTTTTCGATCCATGGTTGATAACAATCTAGATGACATAAAGAAGATCTGAACACAAGTTGATGGACTCTTGAAGAAGTGGATTCGTGAAAGCATAAGTCCATGTGACATTACTATAATTTTAGTAGTTAAAAAAAAACTTTTAGAATATATACAAATTGTAGGACTATTCATAATCTCACTATTAAGTATAGACATCTCTTTTGTGACTAGATGATTTGATAGATAAAATGTATAGTAAGTTCTTGATTTTTTACTACATATAAAATTTTTAAAATTTCCTTTAGTGAAAGTAAAAATTAGTTATAGTTATTAATTAAAAATTATGGGACGAGATTATGATTAAATTCATGTATATTTAGGATAAAATATATGTATTTAAATATTTCTTATTAACTTCTTTAGAGTTTACTTCTACTACAAGAAAAACTTAATTTACCCACGAATTATTACCTACGGATTTGTATCTGTAGGTATTACCCACGGACATAAGTTCGTAGGTATTACCCACGGACATAAGTTCGTAGATATTATTCACGGACACAGATCCGTAGGTATTATCCACAGATATTGGTCTGTAAGTATTACCCACAAACTATTTCCGTAGGTAATACCTACAAACCTATGTCCGTGAGTAATACCTACGGACCTATGTCCATAGATAATACTTAGGAACTTATATTTATGAATAAAATTACTATTATTTCTTATTAATGAGGTTCATATTGATTTATTAATAATAACATTAGTAAAGGTGAATATTATTAACAATATTAATATTTTTATTGATATTATTAATATTATAACTAATATTATTGATATTTTTAACACTTTTATTACTACTACTATTATTATTATTGAATTTGTATTACTATTATTAATATTATTATTAGTTTTATTAATATTATTATTATCATTAGCATTATTAATAATATTATCATTAATATTATATTTATCATTATTATTATTAATATTAATATTAATAATATTATTAATATTATTGCTAATATTATTATTTTTATTATTGTTTCTAATATTGTTAGTTATAATATTATTAAAATTATAATAATAATTATTATTATTAGTATTATATTTTTTTTCAAATTATTCATGTTGTTTTTAATTTTTTAAAGTTTTTAATATTATTAATATTTATACACAAAATATTATTAATGTTATTGATAACATTATTATAATAATAATAATTATTATTATTTATATTAACATTATTATTATATGTTTTTTAATATATGGAATATTATTAATACTTCTATTCATATTATTTATATTTACATTAATAATATTTTTAATATTACTATATTGTTATCAACATTATTTATATTTATATGAAAAATAGTTTTAATATTATTAATATTTTTATATTATTTTCAGTTATATTAAAAATATTTTTGATATTATTATAATAGTTAATAATAATATTATCAATAATATTATTACTATTAATGTTAACATTAGTATTCTTATTTATAATTTTATTATTATTAATGTTATTTTTATTACCCATATTAATATTATTAATAATATTAGTATTTTAAATTTTATTAATTTATTATTGTTATTATAAATCTTATTAATATTGTTTTTATCAATATTATTTATATTATTATTGATATTATTTATATTATTGTTAATATTATTATTGTTGTTTTTAACAAAAATAATAATAATAAGAATAATAATAATATTATTAATGATAATAATAATGTTATTAATAATATTAACAATTATAATCATAATTATAAACACAATCATAATAAGAATAATAATAATAATAATATTATTATATAGTTGTCTAGTACACTGATTAAAGATTTTCTTTACCATTCAAAAGTCTTGAATTCAACTCCTTATCCACATATCAATATTAGTAGTTAATATAACCTTATAATAAAATCAATTATTGTTCTTAGATGTTTGCGTAAGAAAATTACACTACCATTATATATAAACCGTTATTATAATTTGACGCATTATTTTCATAAATAAATTTATAATTAAACAGTCAAACCTAGTTAATTTTCTTAACTGGAGAAAAAATACACAATCACCTCGGTTTCCTTTTTCAATTTAAAAAATTCAAAAGAAATTTCTCAAAACCTCTTATGACATAGTAGGCTGACTAGTTTCATTATCATCACGAAAACATCGTTCTCTTAAAAAAGAAAAGAAATAAAAGTGGGAACATATATATTTTTGTTAGTTCAACACACATCATGCCAAACATTGCACAAAAAAAGTCCAAGTACCCCTGATTAGACCTTTGCAGTGTTGTGTTGACAACCGTCACACGTCATTCATACGTAATATATATATATATATATATATATTAAGCTAAAGTATCATTCATACAAACGAATTATAATTTCGTCATTTTAAAAAATTATGTTTTAGTTTTAAAGGAAGGCAAAAAGTTACATTATTTTCTATGTAATGAGATGGTTAACTTTTATATCGTCAAAGAATTTTAAACACTTTAAGAAAACAAAATTTTGCATAAATTAAAACTATGTCGTAAATGAACGAATGTATAAAAATTCTTTTAAATAATTTCACTAAATTTTTATTTTCTACTTTGTGTATAACTTAATTTTAAGTTATATAGGTTAATTTTAAATCATGAAGAAGATTTTATTTTATTTTATTTCAACTTATTTATGCAAAAAAAACTTGTACAAATACATCTTCAGTATTAAGTTGTTATTTAAACATTACATTTTAATGATAATACATTTGACAAATGATAACAACAACGTAATTGTTGCACTTTTAAAATATGTTAAGTAACCAAAATAATCACCTGTTTATATCATATAAATTAATTTTGTGTTTTTTTTTCTTCTTTGTTATAGTTTTTCAAATTTCTTGAATTTTCTTCTTCTGTCTCGTTACATTTGTTGAGTAGGGTAGTCATTTAAAGTCATTAGTGGTAACTGAACCTCACTAACCCCATAAGAAATATGTCAAAATTAGGTACCCAATGTTTACAAAAGCCTTGTAATGTTAGTTTTCCAATCACAGACTAAATGGTTTTTGCTATTTAATTTAATGTTGGGTTCTCATTGTCGTTTTCATGGAAGTAGACTAATTAGACTGAAATATACTATTATTTCATGGCCACGGTTTCACCTGTATGCAAATTGAAATTTTTTTTGAGCGCGCACGTCTCCGAAACCTCTCAAAAAATCAGTTTTGTATAAAAATATAAAGAATAAATTTAGACGGTTTCTCATCCATTAGTATTTTTAAATAACTAAGACAACTATGGATTCATTTATGTTCAAACATTTGAAAATGAAATATTAAACTAAATCAAGAGATCTTTTATTCGGTAAAAGTGAACTTATACGATGATAACATATTTTTTTATTAGGTTTTCGGATCTACATGAAAAACTTCTCTATTTAAAAGGATTATCTGTTTAGGATTTGACATTTTAGAGACTCTTCTCCACCTCATCTGAGACTAGATTGTGTTAGGAAGTCACAAAAGTATAACCAAAAGTATAATCTTGGAATGACGGTTAGGGTTTGAAGGGTTTACTTTTCTTTTTATTGTATATCTATATTCCTCTATTATTCATTCTTCTGATCTTATTGAGGTTTGATGTAATAAATTCAATTCTCATGTAATTAACATTGAATTTATATATAAGTATTTCTTTTCAACATTAGTTGTAACATCTCATGTTTTTTACATAATAGGAACTCTATCATATAGAAATTCTATAATAAACCTAAATACAAATCTTTATACATTCATAAGAGTATTTCCAAATATCCTTCTCTACATAATATTTAATAAAAATATCTTCACACAATCACATTATAAAATTAAACTTCTTCATCAACTCACTGAGAAGTCACATAACTTAGCTCACACGTAATACATGATCATCGCAGATATTTAAAAATTGTCACCATCTAATTTCGTCCAGGTAAATAAAAATATAAAAAATATAAAAATAATAACAAAATGAATATGATAATAAGAAATACTAGTATATAAATAATAATATGAAAGTAAATAATCTTTCAAGTAGTTTGGTTTATTATTAGGAAAGAGGAAAAAAGAATGGAAAATGTTTCTAATTAATTCGTGGTAAAATAAAAAATATATTATTCATTTGGCTTAAGTTTAGATTTTATTGTTTTCTTTTCTTTTTTTAAAAAAATATAATAATATAATAAGTAAAAAGTAATATATATATATATATATATATATATATATATATATATATAATCTTTTGTCTTTTTCTTTAGAAATAAAACATAAAAATAATATAGTTTAGGTTTTTATCTTTTTATATCATTTTTAGAAAAAATAAAATATTTTTATTGAAAATAAGATGATTTTCCCATTCTGATTTTATGAAAATTTTGATAAATAATTGGTAAGAAAGATAATTGAAAAATAAAATTTTGTCCATTTTCAAACGGTTTGTAGAAAAATAAAAAATAGGTGAAAGTCTAACCTTTCTGGTTTCAAATAAAAATAGAGTTTGCTACTCACACTGTTATATTTTTTTTTATCACACACTCCTCTCTAATTGGTTAAATTTTACTCCTTACACCCCTCTTTCTACACTTCTCTAACCTAGTTCTCTGTATTTATAGTTGTATCCTTTTGTTTAATTCTGTTTAATTGAAATTAAGAGACATTCATTACAAAATTGAATTTGAATTATTGAATTATTACAGGTTTCATTTTTGTTAATTGAAATTAGGGAGAATTATATTTTGTTTAGTTGAAATTAAGGGGAATTCATTACAGAACTAAATTTGAATTATTAAATTAAATTACAGGTTTCGTTATTTTGAGCGAGAATTATGACAATTCATTTTCAGATTCTATAATAAAGCAAAAATTTAAAAGTAATGTTGAAGGCTTTGAAAATTGAGTATAAAAGGGGATGAATTATTTCTTTCTGGACACAATTTCTTGTTACAATTTCTAGACACACGATTCACTTAAGCTCTTGATTTTCACATAATATTTTCTCGGCACCAGCAGAGGAAACAATCACCTTTCACGTAACACGTAAGCCAAGGCAGGTACAACATTTTACCTCTACTTCTATTGGTTTTTTGGTTCATTTCCAGTAAATGTACTGCATATTCACACATCATACTACCTATTCCTATTTTTTGTTTTTGTTTTTAATTTTTACGCCTCTTTTTTGTATGAAAAATTCAGTTAACATATAATTATAAATGTAATTGTGTGTTTGTTTGTTTTGTTGGTGGTGCCAGAGTCCCAGTTGACATAGACCCTCAGACTGGTGGGGCTTCAGGCCCTAATCATGCCTAATTTGTCAATTATTTAAGTGTCTTAGCACGTTTGAGGTCTCTATTGTGGTTCCAGACAGGGATCATGTGACTAAAGCAGAGAAAAATCTAATTTGGCAAGATCTTTGTGTAAGTCATTCATTTAAAGGTTAATTACGTGATGAGTATTTTTTTTTCTATCTTTAATGACTTATATTTATTTTATTTTGCAGACAAACTTTGAGTTTGAAACCACCAACTTCATTAGAATGAAGATTTTTTTATCTATTACCATAAAATGGAGACAATTCAAGACAAACTTAACCAGTTTGTAGATCTATGGTAAACACAAGGGGAAGTCCCCTTGTGAAAAATATGACATTGATGAAGAGACTTGGACACAATTTGTCCAAATTAAAGAGGATCCCTCGTGGCAGGTTTGTTTTTTCCATCACAATTTAATTAAATCCTTTGATGTCATAACTTAATTTTTTTATTTCGTAGTAGGAGGAAAGCTCGAGAGATTCAACAAAGGAATGTCACCCCCGACCGATTGTCTTCGGGTAGGGGGTGGGGTATGATTTATTGGAAAAGAAGTTGATGGAAGAAAAGTTAAAAAGATTAAAAGAAACGTCATTTTCTGATGATGTCATTTCTCCCCCATCCCTCGTAGTCGACATGAGAAATGAAAGTTGAGGACTAAAGTAGGAGGGTAGATGACATCTACAATGTCCCAAGAGATTGCCCAACGGATGGTAAGTTAATAATAAATTCATCATATCTAATGTCTTATGTTTTGTAATTAATGTTACATAATGTATTAATTTTTACAGGATTACCTGGTTGAGCAAAGCTCTTAGGGAAGTTTTGTCATCCAAGGAAGACAATATATATGACCACAACTATTGACACTGAAGAACACCCTGGTTGTGTCTAGACTGCTAGGTTTGATGTAGGGGTGAGACAGTATTTTGGATCAGCTCCCCGTTCTAGCTCATCTCAGAATGCAAGCATAATGGAGCAGCTAGCGCAAATGAAAGATGAATTAAGGGATCAATTAAAAGATCAATTAAGATCCGAGTTAAAATCACAAATAAGAAATGAAATAAGATGAGAATTTGAGTAATAGTTGGAATCCATGGGCATCTCACAGTAGCACACTCCTCTACTGGAACGTGTAGAACTACCTACACTTGGGAGAGCTAGCACAAAGGGGAGTTGTTATACTGAGGACGAGGAGGAAGACACAAACACTGATATGTCATATCGGTGTAAGTTATTTGTTGGATATCCTCCTCGACTGGCGATTGGGAGAGCATATGCCGCATTATCGACGATCCATACGGTGCTACTTCAAGGTGATTTTGCTAGAATGGTTGTCAAAGAAGTTAGATAGGTAGATGCTGAGGTGTAGTTGCCCACATCAGAGGTTAGATTTGTGGGGAAGGAACTTGGTACAATTATTGTGTAGCCTACACATCTCCTGTAGGCCATTTCTAAAAAGGCTTAGGTGTATTGTCATAATTTCTTTTCATGTTATTTAAATTGACACTTAATGTTATTTCAATTGACACTTAATGTTATTTCAATTGATACAGGATGGTGGGAGGAAAGATAAATCACCAATTGTTAGTGGTTTAACTCTTAAGTCTCAACCACTCTAGACAGATGTGAATCCACTTCTAGAGTTGACTAGGATTTCTAATGAGTTATTTGACAAAGCTTGTGCAATTCCTTAGGCTGAAACCATTTTTGGTGTGGACAATGTTGGTGTACCATTATACATACCCATGCAAGACGTGCTTGAAATCATCCAGGGAAACCAGCTGCTAAACATTGCAGTCATTCAATTATGGATGATGTAAGTATATCTTTTTACATGTTATTTGATAAAATATGTTTCATCAACCACTTTTACTAATATTGATATTAAAAATGCAAGTACATAAATCATTATAATTTGATCTAAGTAATTTAGAGAATATGAAAGTAATGGATTATATTTTAGGCCTCATTGCAACTCATGATTATCTGTCCCACAGATAACACTGTGGTTTGGTTCTCTTTGCATCGGAAGCCAAGTTCAAATATGAAACAAGTAGTACAAGGGTATGATTTAATTAATAAATAATACATCATGATTGTTTGTATAATATGCAAGTTACTAATCATCTTGGATTTTAGTGCAACTAATGTTTGTAATGTTCTTGGCAGAAGATCCACATCCACATCCCAAAACCTATGTTGGATATTTCCTCATGTATTTAATTCTAAATTTAATTTATTAAAAATTTTTATCGACTTATTTCATGATTTTATTTTAATGAAAATGCAACAAGCAACAAGGTAGTTGGGAATGTGGATACTATGTGATGCATTGGATGAGGACCATAACCCGAGTTTGTATCAGTGACTCTTGGGACCAAGTATGAACATGTTGAAATTGTAGATAAAATGATTTTCATGTTTCACATAATGATGATTAATAACAATTGTTTTCCCATTTCAACTTTTTCAATACCAGGAGCCATTAGACAACCAAATCATAGAAGATATTTGAAAAAAATGGGCAAGACACTTCATTACAATTAGAAGTAATAACTTATAGTTGTACATCTACAATTATATAATTGTTACATACATTGTGTTGTAAAATGTTGTAGATATTGTGTTGTAATTGCTTATTGTATAGAACTGTATTTCTGGCTGGAATGGTATATATTTTGAATTGTAAATTTGTAGGGTTTGGTTAGACCCTAATTTGAAATGCTTTTTTATTTTAAAAAAAGAAAAAACGTTACATACTATGTCTGTTAATGCCTTAAGTGATGTAGTATCCCACATACTACGTCGGTTAAGGTCTTAACCGACGTAATATGTGAATCTTAAGACTAATCACAACATGGTATAGAACATCGGTTGCTGAGGCCAACCGATGTCGTATACCCCTATTATATCGGTTGCTATATCCAACCAATGTAATAGAGACTTCATTTCTTAAAAGACTAAAGGATACTACATTGGTTGAGGGCAGATAACCGATGTAGTATCCTTCCCTAAACGTAAAACTAACCCAGTTGGGTTGGGTATTTGATGTCGATTCCTGTTAAAAACCGATGTAGTTTTCCATACATTACATCGGTTGTACAACTGATGTAATATATCCAAGACTTTTTACATCGACTACATCTACATCGGTTCCGAAACCGATGTAGAAGGTTCTCGAGAACCCATGTAGAAGAACATTTTTCAAATAGTGAAACAAAATTAGCACACCAGGGGGTCTCCCAGGAAAGTGAGGTGCATCACTAGGACAACTTAAGTAGTGTCGCAACCAGGATCATGACGGGGCGATAAAAAAAATTATTTTAATTTTAAAATATATTTATTTAGAGATTTAGAGTCGTCGCCATAGTTTAATAAGGAAAACTATAGAAAAACCAAAAATAAAATAGTCTACAAACCAAAGTAAGGGTTCGGGAGTCGGTTATGTGTCAGGAAGGTATTAGCACCCCACAACGCCCGTCCTAAGACGATACCTTTAATCAAATGAATAGAAATAAATGTGGTTTTACAAAATGTCATTTTTCCCAAATAATAACAATAATAATACGAATAAAGACAAATAAAATAACAAAACAAACATATATAAAAAATAAAACAAATATATAAATTAGAAAAAGAAAACATGTTAATAAACATAATACAAATAATAACAATTATGCAAATAAAAATAATAAACAAAAATAAAACAAATAAACATATATTTTTTATTTTTTTGGGCTCGACAAGGATTGATCTTGGTCCTACGTATCTCTATCCATTATAGAAAATCAGGATTTACGTAGTTCTAATTTTGAAATTGGGTTGTTATGATTGTTGGTATTTATTTTTTATTTTTTATTTTTTTGAAAATTTCATTTAATCTTGTTTTTAAAAGAAAGATTTATATTTTTTTATTGTTAAAATTTTAGATTATTGAAATTGTTTCACATTTTTATTTTTTCTAAAAAGTAAACATTTTTACTATTTTTGAAAATATTTTATTTTTTAATTATTTTTAAAACTATTTTGAATCTAATATCTTTATTTGTGAAAGTTTATGTTTTTTTTTAAAAGCTGATTTATTTATTCTTTTTATTTTGGAAACTTTTTTATATATTTTTAATATCGAAGTTTTGATATTTTATTAACTTTTGGAAAATATTTTATAGACTTTTTCGGAAATGATATATTTTATTTATTTTTGGGAAACATTTATTATTTTTTTATTAAAAATTTGGAAATGTTTAATATATTTTTATCTTTACAAAATTTACTTAAAATAAAACATTATTTAGTGATTTGGTAAGAAAAAAAGTAATGATAATATAATAAATATAAAAATAAAAATGGGTTAGGATCTCTTTTGAGCACTCTGATGTTATTGCTTTCATGATCTACTGAGAGTTAGGTTTCTTTTTTGTTGGTCCTCTGAGACTATGTGAAACAACAACCTCTAGGAATTAAACAACGAGACGTGCTTAGAGCAGCATCTCCAATATAACAAAAACAAGTACGAGACGTGCTTAGAGCAACATCTCCATTATAACAAAAACAAATTTATAATGCAAATTTATTTACAAGCAATAAAAAATACTAATATTCATGATATTGAAATTTGAACGGTCAAGACAAACAAAATAAGGACAAACAAAATAAGAACAAATAGAACAATCACATGATCAAGACATACCACGTGAAGATAAGCTTTAACAAAATTCACCCCCTTTTTCTAATTCCAAGACTCCAGATCTTCAGTAATTTTTTCCGTGTGTAATTCTAGTGCTTTCTAAAAAAAGTGTGTAAAATGTGTGTTATTCTTTGATATTTGTATAGATGGGTGTAAAATACTGCTCAGAGTCAATCTCCCCTCCTTATTTTGGTATTTTTCTTTTATAAAAAATCCTCAGATCCCTCAATTACTCTACTAGATCAATTCAATGAATCTGCCCCTGATTTCAGTTTGATGTTGAAGAATAAATCATAATTAATCAGAGTTATTTGCAATTAAGTACAATAACCACCCATTATTACCATTATTTGTAATTAAGCAGAATAATATCTAATTAATATCATTATTTGCAATTAAGCAGAATGATCACCAATTATTATCAGATTCCCCTAGCCAATCTGTTTAAATTTTCATTAATTAACCTTTTTCTTTTGAATTTTAAATTAATTTCCGTGCATTAAAAATGAGTCTATGAGAAGGCAGTCAGATTATTCACTGGAGAGAGGAAGTATGATGTGGCAACATTTTAATAAGGAGAGGTGCAAAATATCAATTTTATTTTCCATTTTTTTAACACACTTTTAATGGACTGGACCTCAACAAACTAATTTACTTTATTTTTTTCAAAATAAATCGTTTATTAATTTGGGCTTTAATCAAAGACAAATTATTTTCGGACTGAATCTCTTAATGGGTTTTATTTTTTTATTGTTTTTCTGCAGTTTATTTAAAATAGACCCAACACTTCTTTTTCTTATTTTTCTGTTTATTTTTCTATACTTTCCATTTTCATTTTATTCATTACTTATTTATTTTATTTTCCTATTTTATTTATTATTATTTTCCTTTTCTTTTCTTTTATTTTACTTTGTTGTTTTTTTCTTTTTCTTTTTGTTATAAATTTAATTTCAAAACTTTATTCATTAAAATAAAAAATGAAATCAAAACGTTTTCTTCTTTTTATTTATTTATTTAAATGACAAAGTATGATAAAAATTGCATAACACAAATTTTTTATTTTAATTTTATATATTTTTTATTTTGAGATAATTTTATTTGCCGGGACGAAATTGGGTGTTGACAGTTGCCCATCCTTACTTAAATTTTGCCAAATGATCTGAGCTTTTGAAGTTCAGATTATCTGAGTAAAAGATAAGTAAGGACAAAAACACTAATTTCGTCTAGTTTTGAAAATAAAAGACAATAAAATAAATGCATATATAGGCCGAGACCTTGTACTGAGACGAGAGGGTCGTAAATTTTGAATTGAACTGACCTTGTACTGAGACGAGAGGGTCGTAAATTTTGAATTGAACTGACCTTGTACTGAGACGAGAGGGTCATTGTTCTTCATTTTGAACTTGTATTGAGAAGACAGGGTCGTAAAGATTGATTTTTGAACTGACCTTATACTGAGACGAGAGGGTCATTGCTCTTGATTTTGACCTTGTACTGAGACGAGATGGTCATAAAATTTGGATTGAACTGACCTTGTACTGAGACGAGAGGGTCATAAATTTTGAATTGAATTGACCTTGTACTGAGATGAGAGGGTCATTATTCTTCATTTTGACCATGTACTGAGACGAGAGGGTCATAAAGATTCATTTTTGAACTGACCTTGTACTAAGACGAGAGGGTCATTCCTAAAAATGTGAAATTGAGATCCTGACCGTGTCTAAGATCATATATCATTTACTTGAAATCAATACCCTAACAATGTCTGGAGAGATTGAGTAGACGAACACTATGTGAATGCTAAAATAAAGAGTCGAAACCTTAACAGTGTTTGAAGGTTACAATTGAAGAGTGAGACCGAGATCCTGACCGTGTTTAAAATTGCTCATCATCACTTGAAATCAAATCTCTAGACAGTGTCACTGAGATTGTACAATCGTGTTGTAGAAGTAATATGTAGACGAACACCGTGTGAACGCTCAAAATAAATAGTTGAAACCTTAACAGTGTTGGAAGGTTACAACTGATCGAGATCCTGACCGTGTCTAAAATCGCGCATCATCACTTGAAATCAAATCTCTGGACAGTGTCACTGAGATTGTACAACTGTGTTGCAATATGTGGAGATACAACATTGAGTCCTTTCTCTAATAATATCTTCTGTTGATTTGCATGAAGTTTGATTTTTGCTTGTTGAAAGATGTAGGTTGGATGCAAGACAATACGTGAACTTTTTATTTATTTATTTATTTATTTATTCTGAAGAATGCATTTATAAATACATGAAATTTGATTATTTTTAAGAATGCATGTTAAAATGTATGAAATTTGTTTGAATATGAATTTTTGATATTTTTTAAAGTGCATATAAGAATGCATGAAATTTGTTTTTTTTTGCTTGATGAATGCATGAAATTTTTAATTGAATTTGAAAATGCATGTTTGAATGCATGAATTTTGATTTTTTTTGTTATTTTGTTGAATGATGCATGGAATTTTTTATTGATTTTGAATCTTTAGTTTGAATAAAAATGCATGTTTGAATGCATAAAATTTTATTTTTGTTCTTTTTGAAGAGTGCATTTATGAATGCATGAAACTTTGTGAATTTTTTGAATGAAAATGCATGTTTGAGTGCATGAAATTTGATTTTCTGTTCTTTTTGAACAGTATTTATGAATGCATGAAATTTGTTTTTTTAGTGAAAAATGCATGCTTGAATGCATGAATTTTTTTTGTCTTTTTGATTTTGTTCCTTTTTTTTTAAAAGAATGCATTTAAGAATGTATAAAACTTGATTTTTTTTTGTTTTATTTTTTTTAAGAATGCATATATAAATGCATGAAATTTGATTTTCTTTTGTTTTGTTATTTTTGAAGAATGCATATATAAATGCATAAAATTTGATTTTCTTTTGTTTTGTTATCTTTGAAGAATGTATGAAAGTTTGATTTTCTTTTGTTTTGTTATTTTTGAAGAATACATAAATGAATGCATGAAACTTTGATTTTTTTTTGTTTTATTATTTTTGAAGAATGCAAATATGAATGTATAAATTTCGATTTTCTTTTGAAAAATGTATATTAAAATGCATGAATTTTTTTTATTATTTTGAATGAAAATGCATGTTTGAATACATAAAATTAGATTTTTTTTTTAATTTTCTTGGATGATAATGCATAAAATTCTATTTTCTTGAATGATCATTTTCGATGCTAATGTATGTACAATTTTTTAAAGGATTTTTTATGATGATTTTTTTAGTGAACTTTTTAAAGACAATGTTTCAAAAAGATACGTACTAATTTTTCAAAAAAGAGGATATGTACAAAAGATATTTTCAATGATTTTCAAATGTTTCAAAATTTATGTACAAAGGAACATTTTCAATGATTTCTTTCAATGGTTATTTAAAAAGTATGTACAAAGATTTTTTGAAATATATATTTTTTATGTACATTCAAAAGGATTTTTCAATGATTTATTTTTGTTTAAATGCATATATACAAAGAATTTAAAAGATCTCAAGAATATGTACAAACTTCAAAGTGAAAATATGTACAAAAGTTTTCCTTTTCTCTTTTACAAAATTTCACTGTGTAGAATCAGAAATTCTTGGTAATCATTGAATTCACTAGATATCAACTTCCATTTTTGAAAATCCATTTAATTCCATTTTTTTAAGAAAATCCAGGGTCATTCGAAGCTAATGTCAACATGGTGTAGCCATCAACTTTCCTTTTGGAAATACTGCTTAGATGCATGCTTGAACCCATGGCTAAAAGGGTAGGTGTTGAGGAATTTTGAAGTATTTAAAAGATATTGGGATGCAAATCTTTCGACAGGACTGCCCCTAGTTTTGGTGTGTTGGGTTGCCTATGTGGGCGTTAAGCTTGGAGGGTATGAATAACTTGGTTCGAAAGAAAATAAGGGTAGTGTAAAGGACTCTTCGTGAAGGGAAATAGGCTTTGCAATTGCCCCAATTTTTATGCACAAGGGGAATGGTAAAATGGCCAACATTTCAAAGGAGCTTTAAAGCTTCTACGATAAGAAGACTCAAAAAGAAACTTGACAAATGAGCTGAAAAATGGCCAACATTTCATTATACAATCAAGCTTCAAATACGAGGAGCCTACACATCTATTTATAGAGAATGTGAAGCTTGCACTAGAAGCTCTCCCCTAAGTAGCATATAAAATAAGCTACCTACATAATCCTAGCTTCTTCAACTTCCTTACTTTCCATTTAGCTATTGCCATGTAGCATATCATCAATAGTTTGCACCACCTTTAGTGGCGGAAGTGTACATGCAGCCCCCTTGAGTTACCTGTTGGAAATATATTGTATGGTTAGGTACATCATTACTTATGTATTGGGAACTTATCTTAGTTGCTTGTTCCAAGGGAGAGTGCTCACATTGCTTGAAGTCTAGTTAATTCATGGGCTGCATGCTTGGTTATTTCCAAGAGAACTTGATGATTGGAGTGGTCCCCACGTTCCTTTTTGTCATTGGTGCATGGTGCAACCCAACATAGCTCTCTTCTCATTTTGTATGTTAAAGTGGACCCCACCTTCATATTGGAAAGCCAAATGACATTTTAGTCTTCATTGGTGCAGCCTAACATAGCTCTCTTCTTACTTTATTATTGAAGTGGACCCCACCTTCATCTTGGCAAGTCAAATGTTTTGTATTTTTTAGAATAGCCATGTATTTCACCTTCCATGTGGACCATAGGTGAATCTTCTTTTATTTCTAAAAAAATAAATCCAAACAACAAAAGTTAGAATACTAAAAAGATCAAACACATATACCAAATTAAAATCTAAACTATACTACCAATTTGGGTTGAACCGTATTCCATCACTTGGGGTACAAGCTAGGTTTGAGAAGCTTGTCATAGAAGTCAGGATTAGAAGTTTGTCATAGAAGATAGGGTTAGAAGCTTGTCATAGAAGCTAGGGTTAGAAGCTTATCATGGAAGCTAGGTTTGGAGAGCTTCTCCTACAAGCTTCTACATCTCCTTCCTTCTGTAAATAATTGTGTAGACAATTGTCAACACCCGATGTCGTCCTGATAAATACAATTAATTAAAAAAAACTATATATGTTTGCAATTAAAAATGAAGAAAAGGTTTTTCAGTAAATATTATAAACTAAAAAATAATACTTGGTTAGTTTAGGTTTTTCTAAAAGATATAAAAAAAAGTTGAACTTAATCCATTAAGTTTTTAAAAAAATAAAAAAAAATAATATAATAAAAAAATATACAAATAATTAAAAATGAAAAACGAAAAAACAAAAAATGAAAAAAGAAGAAAAAATAAAAACAAAAACAATAATAATAAATAAAAAATTAAAAAGAAAAAAAAAGAAAAGAAAAATAAGATAATAATAAAATAGCTGTTGTAAAACGGATCCTCACTACTCACTTACTCTTCATATTTTTGCTCACTCTTAACCCCTACAAAACAAAAAAATAAAATAAAATAAAATAAAATAAAATATCAGCAAAACAATAGTCGTTCTTCCCCACTCATTCACACTACTATTTTTTCTCATCCTCCCGTAATCCACTCCTCTTGTAACTGCACTCACTCACACTATAAACCACTCAGTTGGACAGAGAAAAAAGCACATAGAAACAGTGAGAAAAAAGATATGGAAAAAGAGAGATGAAGAAGAGAAAGAAAATAGAGCAGTGAATAAAAAACAAGAAAGATTGATCCCCATATTTTGCTTTCCACCCTTAGTTTGAAACTCAAAATCAAGGAATAATTGGAAAGGAGATGAGCATATCTGAAGAATCAAGCTAAGGTAAGATTTTAAATTTTGGGTTTCGAAGATTAAGGTTTATACATTTTGTTTTTACCTTTTTGTTGTGTTTTTAATTTTTGGTGATTGTTTCATTCTCTTCTGATTTCATAAAATAATTCAAAAAAATAAAAAAATGAAAAAATAAATATGTTTTACTCAATCTGCAATAGAAGAAAACGATTAAAAAAAAACTATTACTGCATGTTCATCTTCAAACTACTAGCACCCATCACCTTCCACTCCAAAACCCAATTATCACGGACCCCCTCACAGTGTCACCCTCTCCTCTCCTATTCTACCTAAAAAATTCATAATACAAAATCCCTCTTTCGAAGAACCACTTCCTTCAACCTCATAGTGGTAGTGGTAGCACCCTCTAAAGCAGCCCTATATGCAGCACCAAACATCCTCTTTCCCAGTACCTCAACAAGTCTTCCAAGTCAAACACATAGCCACACCCCTATATATGTATATATTATTCATATAAAGGTCCCTCGAAACACTTTCTTCGGATCTCCCTTCTACAACTTCAGAGGAAAGGAATTCCCATTCTTTTTTCTGGACCAACACACAAAGCTATAAACAACAAAAGCTATGAGAGTAACAAGAGTAGCATCAACAACCACCATTCACCCAACCCCAACCAGATCAGATCCAATCCAACACCATCCCAGAGACATGGTCTTTGCCAAACTCCAAGGCATGAAGAGCAACCTCTGAATCTCTTCCACCCTTGCTTATTTCTGAACCAAAGATCACTTTAACTTCGTCGAGCCCCACCTCTGCCTCCAAGCTGCTCGTGGAATCACCAAAAGGTTGACCTTAAAACCATGGTGAAGCGCGAGGAGAGGCGGTGGAAGCAAGAGTTCCGACGGGAGGAGGTCGAACGAGAGAGGAAGCGACGTGATGTGGTATTTCAGCGGGAACGACATGCTCCTGTAGTTTTTGGTGATGGATGTTCTTCAAGATGGTAGAGGATGCAAGCGGTGGCGATTTCCTCCGCCGAAGAATCGGTTGCAACCGACTCGGGTGTGGGTTCGACAAATGTGATGGGCTCTTCTACTACCATGGAAAATGATAGGTTATGGTTAGTCTTGAACAAGGAAGAAAAAAAAAAACCTAGTTGTTCACACATTGGACTGATTACACCCCAAGTTTTCATATATGCACCGCCAACCTCAATCCCAAAAAAAAAAAAAAAAAAAAATGGTTTTGGGCGTTTTGAGTCAGCCCAACATTTTGCACACTGCAACTTATTTTACTTCTGCACCTCCATCACTCCTTAAAGATTTTAAACCTATTTTTTTAAGCTTTTTTTATTTTTTATGTTTACTTGTTTTATCTTTTATAAATTCTCATTTTTTAATTTGCACCCAAATTTGCATACCTTAGACTACACGTGTAGTCCCGTGTCTATTTTTTTTAAAAAAAGGTTTTTAAATATCAACTGGCCACATGCATCACACGATATTTAATATGAAACTTTGGAAATATCTTTTTTAGGTATCATATTTTTCTAATAATTTTAGATATCAAATGGCCACATGCGTCACACGATATTTAATATTATTATTACAAATGGTTTTTTTAAATATCAAATGACCACACGCGTCACACAATATTTAATATGAAACTTCGAAAATAATTTTTTTTTGGCATCACATTTTTTTAATAATTTCAGATATCAAATGGCTGCATGCATCATATGATATTTAATATTATTATTCTAAATATTTTTAAATATCAAATAGGTGCACGCGTCACACGATATTTAATATGAAACTTTGGAAATAATTTTTTGGGGTATCATATTTTTCTAATAATTTTAAATATCAAATAGCCGCACACGTCATACGATATTTAATATTATTATTCCAAATGTTTTTTTAAATATCAAATGGCCACACGCGTCATGCGATATTTAATATGAAACTTTGGAAATAAATATGACTTTTTAATATCAATTTTCTTTTAAAAATACAAAATAAAAAAAATATATGATTCAAATCTCTAAAAATCAAATCAAATATGAAAATTTCATAAATTAATGCCAGTCAAACAAACAAATTTATATTTAGAATTATGTAATTCTTGATTTTCCATTATGACAAGAAATACATAGGAGCAAGGTCAATCTTTGTCGAGCCCAAAAAAATAAAAGATATTTTCTTTGTTGTTTTCTTACTTTGCTTTTGTTTCCATTTTTGGGAAAAATAAACATTACGAAAAACCACATTCATTTTATTCATTTAATTAAAGATATAGTCTTATCACAGGTGTTGTAGGGTGCTAATACATTCCTTGCACGTAACCGACTCCCAAACCTTAATTCGATTTTGCAGACTATTTTCCTTTCATTGGTTTTTCCATAATTTTCCATAATAAACTATGGTGGAAACTTATCTTTTTGAATATTATTTTTCTTTCTCCGCCATCCTCGTCGTGACGCCGGTTGTGAAAAATGACAGCTCCACTAGGGGATGTTTCTGAGAGTTAGGTCAATTTAATTGAATGACTTCAAATAGTGTGGTTTTTTTGAACGTTTATTTTCTCCTTTCTTTTGTATATATGATTGTTATTTTGTTGTTGCTGAAATATTGAACCCTAGGGTAGACGACATATTATATTTGTCTGGGAACATTTTGGCTGTTTTATAGGTAGGGGTTTGGGTGCATTATTTTCCCTTCACACACACCATTTGCATATCATGAGTAGGGTCCTATACCCGAGTCTGAGGAAGCTTAGGATTAGAATGGGTTGTGTAATAATGTCAAAAGGATGTACTTCTTTTTCTGTCTTTTGCGAGAACCCCAGCTAGAGTCTGCTCACTTCATTTGTATATCCATAAAAATTGTTTACCAACTGCTATGGGTACGCGGTGGAGTGAGTCATAGCTCTAGTGGCCATATATCCTTAGGAATTAGGAGCCTACCTATGTGAGTGTGCATCTAATGCCATAGAGCCTTAACATGTCGAACCTTGTTTAGGACACAAAGGGAGATATTTTGCATACCTCTACCTCTCGCCCTACTTCTTTTTAAATGAATAAAAGGACTATTTATCCTTTGTAAATAAATAAATTACTTTCTTGTACAAAGCATCCATTGCATATTTTTTATGTCATGATTGGAGAAGAAGGATATGAGATATAAGAAATTTAACTCATTCTTTTTCACCAATACATTGCATGCATTTTCTCATTTAGTTGTATTTTTCATTCATTGAAGGTTAGGAATTACAAAGTTCTGAAAATGGAAATTAATATGGGGTCTGGAGTTGAGAAGGAATACGATTCAGAACCATTGAAGAAAAAGGAGAACAATTTGATTGACCTTAGAGAATTGAGACGAAAACTTAAGATGGTACAAAGGGATGCCTTCAGAAGAAAGCATGGGAATCCACTGAGTCTATTGGAGGTAGAGGTTGATATATCCGCAATCACAACTTTAGCACAATACTATGATCCGCCTCTCAGATGTTTTACATTCCAAGATTTTCAGCTAGTATCGACAATCGAAGAATTTGAGCAGATCCTTGACTTGTCGATGGAAGGGAGGTTCCGTACAAATATTTTGAAAAACACAGTTCTATCTCGACTGAAATCATAAAAATACACAGCACGGAGTTGGAAAGCAGACTAGTAGAAAGAAAAAACACAAGAGGTTTTTCGCATAAAATTTTAGAGAGTTATCTATTCCAGTTAGTCGGGAAGGAAGATTGGGGTACATTTATGGATATCTTAGCTCTAACCCTTAATGGTGTCATGTTATTTCCCAACATTGAATGCTTTGTGGATTATGTCGCTATCAATGTGTTTGTTGCAATCAAAACTAGAGCTGGAAATCCAATGACAACCATTTTAGCTTATGTCTATGATACTCTCAATTTGTGCTATGAAATGAAAACAAAGAAGATGTCATGTTGTCTGCTTGTGTTATATGTCTTGGTTATATCTCGTGGGGGTGAAAATGTTATCAACATCAACTGTCCTGTTAACGAGGTGTTACAACACGGGCCTGAAATGAAAGGAGAAAAAGGTTGGGCATAATTCTTCACCGGTCTGACCGAAAAGAAAATCAAATGGCAACCTTCATGGCAACAAAGATCACTCATCCTATACATTGCGGAAACTACCCAAACTATCCACTTATAGGTACTAAGGGTTGCATTAATTATAACCTAATGGTGGCTCAAAGGCAATTTGGGTATTCCATAAAAGGGTCACCGACACATGCTTCTCTTGCCACTTTGTTGATTTACTATGACGATGGGTGTGCTTGGAAAAATGTGATTCGTATGGAAAGAGATTCAAAAGCATGGGCAGTAGACTGAGAAATCCCTTATCAACAATGGATCACAGAAAGAGTAAAAAAAGTCAAGTTTCCTTTTAGACAAATCTCCACTTGCTTAAGGAATGAAGAGCAAATGCAAAATGTGGAATCAGAAGAAATAAAACACCTAAAAGAGGAAACTAAAAGACTAAAAGACGAAAACACCAGAATAGCTGATGACTTCCAAGGCCTACAACACAACTATATGGATCTTAAAAGGGAGTATGTGGAAAAGATAGAAGCATATAAAGGGCTGGTTAGGAAACAAAAAGCAAAAAGGGATTATACTCACATAATTAAGTAGGATCTGTCTGCAGCCAATACCGAGTTAACAATGAGAGCACAGGAGCGAAATGCGGCCTTGTCAGCAGAACGTCAATGGAAAAATTTATATGAAGATATAAAAAGGGGACAAATAAGAAGCAATGAGAAGGTTGCAAGATCTTCAAATTCAAGTTAATGGCATAGAACACCAAGTGGAGGAAACAATGGCAATATGTAAAGAAAGGGTGAAAAAGGAGCGTATGCAACTAATAGAAGTAGAAGAAAGGCATCAAGCTACGATGGGTCATATGAAAAACTATGTGATTGAACAGGGAGAAGTTGTGAATCACTGGAAAAGAAGTTTTTCTCAATTATCTGCTTTAGCTAATGGGGCTATCGATGACGTACCTAGAATGTTATGTGAGGCTCACGTAGTGTTGTTTCGTGACTCTCCGCGAGAGGTCAAGATTTTTATTGGTCATTGCAAGTAGCTAGTGGAGCAGATGATGAGTCTAATTGCTCGTGCTAGGGATTGATAGTGGTTTCATTTTCTTTGAAGTGTATTGACTCGAGTTCATTGAATAAATCATATTACTTTGATACTCCAGACCTATGTTAATTTCCATTAGTGCTACATTGCACCCCATTTACATAACTTTATAATTTTCGACTAGTCGCATTTTGTTCATACTTTTTTTCGTTTAATTCATTTGAAATATAATCCAGAAAAAAGCAATAACGACAAAATTTCTGCAACACCCATATAGGACCCGTGCCAATCGAAAAATTATGGAAGACTGGGGGAAGCACATGAAGTAATGAGAGCTGATATCAATCAGCTAAAGGATCAGATGAGTCAAATTCTTGAAGCTTTAATGATTCTGGAAAGTAAACGTAAAGTTGCCACCTCTACATGATAAAGAAATGGTGTCTATTATAAGTTGATAAAGGAATCTGCACACGTAGAGCCATTGGGGCTTATTGGGGGTCATACCTATCCTTGATATAAATAGAACAATCAGTCATTTTCATCACGGTTCCCATATATTGCCAATACCACGTCATCATACCAACAAGATCTACCCCAACATCAGATTGCATATCAAGCACCACCTGTGCAGAATAATTCCAACCAAGGTCATGGTCAGAGTTAGGGCGTGGCTCCAAAGAGAAACTTTAATCAAGAGAGGAGTTTTGTTAATTTTACTCCCATCCCTATGACATATTCAGAACTCTTGCCAAAACTCCTTTAGAGTGGTTTGGTTGCATTATGTCTTCTGAAGCCCTAACAACCACCATATCCTAAACATTATGATGCAAATGCTAAATGCAATTATCATGGTGGGGCTGCAGGCCATTCCATTGAAAAGCGTATGGCCTTTAAATACAAGGTACAAGCTTTGGTTGACTATGGATGGTTGACTTTTCAAGAAGAAAAACCAAGTATAGCAAAAAAATCCTTTGTCAAGACATACAAGTGCATCAACAAATGCTATTATAAGATAGGTAGGACATTGTTTGGCAAGAGCGGTTGATAGGATTCAAAGTTCCATGAGAGGCATATTCATTGCACTTTGCCCAGCTGCTTTGTTGAAGCTTGGCTACGTTCAAGAAGGCATGTGTGGTTTTCACTCAACTACCCAACATTCTATTGAGGAATGTACCAAATTTAAACGGTTTTTACAAGATTTGATTGATAGACATCTCATACAATGTTACCATTAGAATAAAGAAGAGGTTTTTGCACAAACAGGAGAGGAGCCAATTTTTCCTAACCCAAAGCCCCTAATGATATACTTCACTAGGCCTTCAAGCATAACACCAGGGCAATAACCCGTTGTGATACAAACCCCTTTCCTCTATAAAAATGAGAAGGGAGTTCCTTGGAAATACGAAGTTCATGTATTGAGGGGTGAGGAGAATGAAGAAATCGATAAAATCCCTAATAATGATAAGGCTATCAGTTATCGTTGGCATAGAAGGTATAATAAGGAGTGGTCGCCTTTTTACACCACAAAATTTAAGAAATGAAAGGAAATATAGAGATGAAGTGATAATGGACAAAACAAAAACATTCTTGAAAGGAAAGGCTCCACATGCAAATGAAGAACCTAAAGGAAGTAAAAGAAGAGGAAAAAGGGCAGTTTCTAACGAGGAGGCGTGTGAATTCTTCAAGTTCATACAACAAAGTGAATATAAAGTGGTAGATCAGTTGAATCACATGTCGGCCCAAATTTCATTGTTAGAATTGCTGATGCACTCAGAGACTCAAAGAAAGTTGTTAATGAAAATTTTGAGTGGGGCCTATGTGGAACAGGATATATCATTGGACAAGTTTGAAGGGATTGTTAGCCACCTCACGGCTAATAATTATCTTAATTTCACTGAAGAAGAGGTTCCAGCAGAAGGAAAGGGTCATAACAAAGGTCTACATATATCCGTGACATACAAGGATTATGTTATAGCATGTGTGCTTATCGATAATGGCTCGTCCTTGAATGTGATGCCGAAAGCCACACTGGACAGATTACCATGTGAAGGAGTTCATATGCGACCAAGTGCTACAGTCGTAAGGGCTTTTGAAGGAAGTAGAAGGGAAGTGATGGGAGAGATAAAGTTACCAGTGCAAGTCGGACCCTGTACTTTTCAAATAACATTCCAAGTAATGGATATATTCCTAGCTTACAGCTGCTTCTTGGGACATCCTTGGATTCATTTTGCTAGTGTTGCAACCTCCACTCTACATCAAAAATTGAAGTTTGTAATAGATGACAAGTTGATAATAGTTTATGGGGAAGAATGAAAAATAAGGTTTCGACCGAGTTCAAGAGGGGGGTTGAATTGAACTTTCAAAATCTTTTCGCAAATCTGATTTGTTCTTGAAATAGAGAATAAAAATTCTTAATTCAATCAATCAACTCGTGTAATTCTGGATTGTCCAGTAAACAATCAATTGTGCACAACGAAAATTATTAAAGATAAACCCAGAAAACAGTTTCAGTATAGAAATGTGTTAATCCAGATTCAAGATGATTAAACACAATCCAGTAGATTAAAAATAATCAAGAAACACAGTTGATTCAAATATATGTAAACAGATTTAGTGATCAGTTTTTAATCCAGTCAATTTAGATGATAACAGCAGTTGAATAAAAGAAATCAAGAAGAGTAGGGAGAAAAGCAAGAACACAAAATTTTTATACTGGTTCACCCTTCCTCAAGGGCTATGTCCAGTCCTTTGCAAACTAGCAAAGATTTCCACTAAAAAGATCACAAGATCAGTTTACAACCCTTGCTCCCAACAAGTTACAAATTGCTCCCAACAGACCCACACCTCACTGAACTCCTCAGCTAGTGTGTAACCAGTGCAGAAACCCACTGCACCACAACACTTGCAGTCCACAAGCAACACTGCTCCCCGTAGCTCTCACACTCTACTGAACCCCTCAGCAGATGTGAGACCAGTGCAGAAACCCACTACACCAACTCAATTACAAACCTAGTAATTGAAAACAGCAAACAGATTACAGAACAACAAGATTAGAAATGATCACACAGTACTTCTACACAGAACAAATTACAAAGAATGAAGATAAGGTGTAGAAGACTTAGCATTGGTCCAGAACCAAAGTTGCAAGAACCTCACTCAAGGATGCTTAAAAGATTCACGTTCTTGGAGGTTTCTTGATTTGAAAAGCTTTGCCGAAATGATGATCGCACAAAAGGGGCACTATATCTCACTTAGAAAATCTCAAGGAATGCTTTTCGAAAGTTTTTTTTTGATAACTGAAAATGATAGTGCACATTCCTTTAAATACCCAAATCAGTTTTAAAAATAGCTTAGCTGTCACAGTTCAATTAATTGAACAAACCATTCAATCGATTGAACTGACCGTTAGTTGACCCAGTCAAAGATTCCAGCTGTAACAGAAATAACTGTATTCCAGTTGTAACAGAAATAACTGTCACATTCAATCGATTGTTTTAGAAATTCAATTGATTGAAAAGCCTTTTCCAGCAAAAAACAGTTTGGGCTATTTTTCTTAAAAACAGTTTTAATAAAAATATTTGTGAATCTTTTTAGCACCTTAGGAATGATGAACCATGCCACTAATGATTAAGGACTAAGCCAATCACCAACACACAAACCCAACTAAGGACCAAGACCTAATCACCCAACCATCTTTATGTTGGCACAAAGTCTTCACTTGAACAATTCTGGTCCAGGTTGGTTCCAACAGATTCTTCATGAGGCAGTCTTCATCAGCTCACATGCTAGGCATTGATCTAACATAGTCTAGATCCAATCCATCAGAAACTTCAGCAAGTAATGGTCTTTATTGACTTCATCAAATCACATGCTTAGCTTTGGTGCTAACAATCTCCCCCAATTTGGTGAAGGCAATCTGTTGTATGTTGAGTTTAACAATCTGAACCTGAAATACCTGTCTATTTACTCAAACAGTTTATTGGCATCACAAGGTCCAATAGGTTCAGAGCAAAAAATATCAAATCAACTGGTTGAGTTAAAACACAGTTAATTAAATTTCTTCCTTTATCCAGACTCAGTTTATTCAGATCAAGATGTTTTACTCCCCCATACTTTGATGTCCCTTAAAAGCATATAAAGAGATTAATAACATAAGGCAATCATTTCATTAATATATATTGACCCGTGGAGGTCAATCAACATAGCAAGTTGCCAATTACATCAAAGACATAGATCATGATTAAGAAAAACATCAATAAATTGGAAATATAACTGAGCTGCAGGTGCTGGCACATACCCAACAAATATTCAATCAATCCAAGCTTAGTACTATACTAAGCAGATCTGAACTAAAGCAAACCAAACTGAAAGAGAGACTGAAACAGATGACAAACAATAAACTGTAAAACAACAGGACAGACACACAAAACACACACAATTCTCCCCCATTGAGTTCATCAAATGGAGGGGAACAACATCAAACATGTAGTGTGCACACTAATCATCTGACCCATAGAACATTTGCCCCAGCTTGCCTTGAATGTCATCAACACGCTCTTCTAAGTTTTGGAAATGGGTTTCACAATACTCATGATGAGACCTTTGATTGGTTTCAATGTTGTTCAGTTGATTGATCATCAATTGCTCAAAGCTGGAGTAAGACTGTTCTCTAGTCCCCAGATCTTCTCCAGTCTCCAGATCTTCTCCAGTAAACTGCTCAGTAGCTGCACTTGTTCTAGCACCATCCATCTCATCCTCTTCAGCACTGGCCTTGCAAATCCACTAATTTCCATTGACCTTCTTCAGCCCGATTTTGTTCAATGTGGCCACTGTGATCTCACTGTGAGCTTTGACTTCTTCATTCAGCTCATTCTCCACATCAATATCATAGTACTCAATGAAGCTAGAGATCAACATCGCATAGGGAATTTTAAACTCAGGCTTCTTCCTAATACGGACCGGCTACTCCTTAATAACACTTACCCACTTTACCTTTATCTTGTTAACCAGGCAGTATATCAGAATCAGGTCATCTTCAGTAAGCACAACATGATTAAATCCTCTAGATGTTAGTATCCAGATTACAATATAGGACAACAATCTAGGAATAATAGAAAGCCCTCCCACTGAATAGCTCCTCATTGAACTGTTTGGGTTCCTTAGACAAGCCTCGAAGAACAGGACCTTGTCAAAACCACTCAGATCTGCCACGTTTGCCCTGCTCACAATTGTTCTAGCATCCCTTAAGCCAGCCACCGAGAGCCAAACTTCATCCGTGATAGCAATGTCCACCCCTTTCACTTGTGAATAAATGACACCAGCATCTATCCACATATTGGTAAGGAATACCTTCACCAAGTCCGGATAGATATTCCCGGACAGCTTGACAAAGCGTTCAAGCTTTTGAAACTTGAGGATATCCACCACTTGATTCAGATTTTCATTTCTAAGGAACTCCATCCTTAGGAATTTTGGGTTGACAAAAGTTTTCTGGCTAAACTCCCTGTGATACTTGTTGATGCTCTCCATGTTGCCACCAAACCATCTAGTAAGGAAGCCAGATTCATTGTTGTCATCGGAATCATGTTGTTCAACTTGTTTCACCACGGCTTTCTTTGTTCTCTTTCTAGATGCTGAGGAGGAGGGCATGGTTTGGTTGAAGGCAAGGGCAGAATGCTTAATGGGTTCGAGAGATTTAGTGTTCACACAATGAGTAGTGTAAGGTGTGTGCAAGTGAATGCAAGTCCTCTTTCAATTTAAAGAAACACTAATGCACAAACAAACAAAACACTGAACACTGTAGGACATAACAAATGTATGCACAGATTTTGTTACAGAGTAACAAACTGACTGTACTTATCTCCAGAGAATATTCTGAACTGCTTTTTGACCAGTTGACCACAAATTAATCTGTGACACGTGGCACTGTGAAGATTCTTCTCTTTAAGCATGCTCGTCCCACATGCAGGTGTGTCACATGTTGCTGAACATTGGCCAGTTGTGTCCCTTGACCAGAAGCAGTTACAATCTTGTCCTTATTCTCCAGAAGCAGAGATTCCCATACAGTGCTGATTCTGTTGACTGCAGTTGACCAGTTTTGAATTGATTCTTGATCCTTTTCATGTACTTATTATTCACTGCGCAACATCTCCATTGTCCAGATATCATTGCCTTCCTAAGAAGCATCTCTTATGGTGCAGTAATACACACAAATTTTGTCTGCACATTAATCAAACAGCTACAACAGTTTCTGCTCAATTTATTGATTCTCAATTAATTGAGACACATTCTAGTCAGTAAACTACTTCCAGAATTAATTCATATTTTTGAAATCAATAATGCCCAACTCATTTTTGAGAAAATTAAATCTTTCTTTATTTAAGGGCTTTGTGAATAAATCTGCAAGTTGATTTTCCGAATCAACAAATTGAATTTCGCAATCACCATTCATAATGTGATCCCTTATAAAGTGGTGGCGAATTTCAATATGTTTGGTTCTAGAATGTTGAACTGGATTTTTAGTCAAGTTAATTACACTTGTGTTATCACAAAGTAATGGAAGTTTAGAAAGATTAAGTCCAAAATCACTTAGCTGATGTTTTAACCAGATGGTTTGAGCACAACAGCTTCCAGCAGCTATGTATTCTGCTTCAGCTGTAGAAAATGCAACACAGGCTTGCTTCTTGCTGTTCCAAGATATCAAACTGTATTCTAGCAAGTGACATGTTCCACTAGTGCTCTTCTTGTCCACTTTGCAACCTGCAAAATCAGAATCAGAATATCCAACAACATTTAAAGTTACCTCACTTGGATACCATAGACCAACTTCAGTGGTTCCCTTGAGATACTTTAAAAGTCTTTTGGCTGCCACATAGTGTGATTCCTTTGGTTTAGCTTGAAATCTGGCACATAAACACACACTAAACATGATGTCTGGTCTGCTTGCTGTCAAATACAGAAGTGATCCAATCAATTGTCTGAACTTAGTCTGATCCACATCAACTCCAGTTTCATCAGCATCTAAATAGCATCCAGTGGCTATTGGAGAGGAAGCTTCTTTGAAATTTTCCATATTGAATTTCTTCAATAATTCCCTGCAATACTTTGCTTGACAAAGAAATATGCCATGTTGAACTTGTTTAACCTGCAAGCCTAGAAAGAAATTGAGCTCCTCCATCATGGACATCTCAAATTCTCCTTGCATAGTAGAAACAAACTGCTCACATAAACTTTCATTAGTTGAACCAAAAATAATGTGATCAACATAAACTTGAACAAGTATTATATCATTGCATGAATTTTAAATAAACAATGTCTTATCTGTTTTCCCTCTCTTATAGCCTTGAGAAAGCAAGAAGTTACTCAACCTCTCATACCACTGTCGAGGTGCTTGCTTTAACCCACACAAGGCATTCTTGAGCTTGAAAACGTAATTTGGATTGTTATGATCTTCAAATCCAGGGGGTTGACTCACATAAACCTCTTCATCAATGAACCTGTTCAAGAAAGCGCTTTTGACATCCATTTGATATAATGTGAACCCCTTCAAGCAAGCATATGCTAGTAGCAATCTTACTGCTTCCAATCTAGCTACTAGCACATAGGTTTCACCAAAATCGATGTCTTCTTCCTAGTTATAACCTTTTGCAACAAGTCGCGCCTTGTTCTTCACAATGACACCTTGTTCATCTATATTGTTCTTGAAAACCCACTTGGTTCCAATCACATTCATCTCCTTTGATCTAGGAACAAGTGTCCAGACCTCATTTCTTGCAAACTGGTTCAGTTCCTCGTGCATGGCATTTATCCAATTTCTATCTTCAAGAGCTTCATCCACTGACTTGGGTTCAACTTGTGACACAAAGGCCATATGTTCGCAAAAATGATTCATGGATCTTGTAGTGGTTACACCTTTCTGTACCTGACCAATGATATTTTCCAGTGATAGATTCCTAGGAACCCTCCATTTCTAGGTAGTTCAGTACTAGTTGTTGATGCTCCAGTGCCAGATTCAATCGGTTGATCTTGTGGTTCAATTGTGCTTCATCCGATTGATTGTCTTTTACAAATTTACCCAGTTGATTTGTGACAATCTTCTGGTTCACTGATTCATCATCATCTGCAGTAATCTTAATGCTTTCCTGCACTTTGTGGTCAGTTTCATCAAAAGCAACATGCATGGATTCTTCTATAACCATGGTTCTCCTATTATATACTCTATATGCATGACTATGCAGCGAGTAACCAAGAAAGATACCCTCATCCGCTTTGGATCAAATTTGCCCAAGTTGTTTTTCCCATTGTTTAAAATAAGACATTTACATCCAAAAACTTTTAAATGGGAAATGTTAGGCTTTCTACATTTAAATAGCTCATAGGGGGTCTTCTTTAAGATTGGCCGAATGAGTACTCTATTCAGTACATAGCATGCTGTACTAACTGCATCAGCCCAGAGGTATTTAGGCAAATATGTTGCATTCAACAGCGTCCTGGCCAGCTCCTCCAATGATTTATTCTTCCTCTCCACCACTCCATTCTGCTGTGGAGTTCTTGGAGCAGAAAAGTTGTCCTTGATTCCTTGCTTCTCACAAAATTTTTCAAATCTTTCATTTTGAAATTCGCCCCCATGATCTGATTTAATGGTAGAAATCCTACATCCTTTCTCATTTTGAATCACTTTGGCAAGTTTCTTAAAAGCAAGATAAGCATTATCTTTTGTGGGAATGAATAATGTCCATGTAAACCGTGAGTAATCATCTATAATTACTAGACCATAGTAATTACCACCTAGGCTTTTAGTTCTTGAGGGACCAAATAAATCCATGTGAAGCAGCTCAAGTGGTCTAGTTGTAGAAACAACATTAATCGGTTTAAAAGAGCTTTTAGTTTGCTTACCCTTTTGGCATGTTTCACACAATTTGTTCCTCTCAAACTTAAGCTTAGGAAGACCAATTACAAGATCCTTAGATGCAATCCTATTTAGATGATGCATGTGAATGTGTGCAAGTCTCCTATGCCATAACCAAGATTCATCATCTTGGGATAGCAAACAGTTCATGCTAGGGATGATGCTTGAGACATTAAGCATGTAAACATTACTTACTCTTTTACCTACAAGAAATGTTTCAGTAGATTCTGAATCTGCTATAATGCATTGCTCTGGTTCAAATGTAATCTTGTAACCACGATCACACAGTTGACTGATACTTAGCAGACTATGCGTCAGACCTTCTACCAACAACACATCCTTTATGATCACTTTATTCTCGCTTCCTATATCACCAACACCAAGAATCATTCCTCGATTGTTGTCTCCATAGGTGACGAATCCTGCTGGTTTCCATTTCAAATTAATTAATTGTGAAGCCTCTCCTGTCATGTGCTTTGAGCATCCACTGTCCAGATACCACATCAGTTTATTGGATGCTGACTGTTCCTGCAAAATAGATTGAGTTTAAGGATTTGGTATCCTGTTAAGCTTGGGCCCAGCAGTTTTAGATGTGCTTTTTGGCACCCACCTAACTAATCCTTTTGGCACACTAAATTTCCTAATCCTACAGTTTCTAACAGAGTGACCCTTTTTCATACAGTAGAAGCAGGCAATCGATTGTGAAGACTGTGATCCAGAACCTTTAAAAGAATTGTCAAACAGTTTTTGCTTTCCACTGGGACCAGCTTGATAACCGATGCTAGACTTTTCAAAAACACAATTTTGGGATCCCAAAAGAGCATTTAGGTTTGCTGTCCCCATAGATAGTTTCGAAGCAGTAGAAATCAGATAATTCACTTTACTTTGCAAAACAACACAGTTTTCACAATCAACTGGCTTGCTAGAGTTAAGTTTACTGGAGTGTGCAGAATTCAACTGCTTTTCTAAATTTTCAAAATCATCTTTTGCTTTAAGTAACTCATCCTCCAATTACTTAACTCTCTTTTCCAGCCAGTTGTTCATGCCTTTCAATCTTCTATTGGATTGGGCTAACTTGTTAGCTTCCTTGTGTGTTTCTTGAAATGCATGAAGAAGTGTTATGTAGTTAGTACTATTAAATGAAGCACTGGATTTAGTACTACTTACATCAGAATCTCTTCCAGCCATCATACACATATTGGCTTCAATCTGATATTCTGAAGAACAACTAGACGATGTAGCATTGTCCTCCCAAGCTATATACGCGCGTCTAGTTTTTCCAGATTTATTGTTCTTCCTTTCTGGTGCTTTGTCTTTGGTTGCAATGCTTGGACACTTAGCTTTCATATGTCCCTGTTTTCCATAGCCAAAACACACAAGTTTAGTTGAACCAGAATCAGTTTTATTTTTACCTCTTTTAGCTTGCTGGTTCTTCAATCTGTTCTTCATCTTTATGAATTTCTGAAACATTCTTGTCAACAGATTGAGGTCCTCAGATTCACTGCAGTCTCCTAAACTTTCATCAGTTGATTCCTAAACAACAGTTCTAGTCTTGAGTGTCGGGCTCTTGGTTTTTTTCTCCATTGTTTCCATTTCTTTCAACCTGATCATCTTCAGTTCATGTTCCCTCAATTTGCCAAACAGCGCTGCAGTTGTAAGTGTTGTCAAGTCTTTAGTTTCTGAAATTGTTGTGACTTTAGGCTGTCAGCTCCTGTCTAAGCACTTCAGAATTTTGATATTAAGCTCCTCTTTATCAAACTGCTTGCCTAGTCCAATTAGATGATTGACAATGTGTGTAAATCTTTTCTAGACATCAGCAATGGTCTCTCCTTGCTGCATTCTGAACAACTCGTATTCCTGGATCAATGCATGTTTTCGTGCTCTCTTCACATCAGTGGTTCCTTCATGTGTGACTTCTAGAATGTCCCACATTTCTTTGGCTAAACTGTATTGAGATACTCTAAAGAACTCATCCAGATTTAATGTAGAAGTTATAATATTTTTAGCTACACAATCATACTGCATTTTCTTGTTCTCAAGATCAATTAACTCATCAAAACACTTAGCAGTAGACACACCATCAACAACATGCATAGGAATGAATGGACCATTTAATATGGCATTCCAGAATTGATAGTTTACCCCAGAAAACATAGGTGGTCTATTAATAGATGTACCTTCAGCAAAAGGTAACTTGTTCTCGGCCATGGATCAAAATCTTGACTAGGATTCAAGATCCTAGCTCTGATGCCAATTGAAAAATAAGGTTTAGACTGAGTTCAAGAGGGGGTTGAATTGAACTTTCAAAATCTTTTCGCAAATATGATTTGTTCTAGAAATGGAGAATGAAAATTCTTAATTTAATCAATCAACTCGTGTAATTCTGGACTGTCCAGTAAACAACCAATGGTGCACAACGGAAATTATTAAAGATAAACCCAGAAAACAGTTTCAGTATAGAAATGTGTTAATCCAGATTCAAGATGATTAAACACAATCCAGTAGATTAAAAATAATCAAGAAACACAGTTGATTTAAATATATGTAAACAGATTCAATGATCAGTTTTTAATCCAGTCAATTTAAATGATAACAGCAGTTGAATAAAAGAAATCAAGAAGAGTAGGGAGAAAAGCAAGAACACAGAATTTTTATACTGGTTCACCCTTCCTCAAGGGCTACGTCCATTCCTTTGCAAACTAGCAAAGATTTCCACTAAAGGGATCACAAGATCACTTTACAACCCTTGCTCCCAGCAAGTATCAAACTGCTCCCAGCAGTAAGCCCACACCTCACTGAACCCCTAAGCTAGTGTGTAACAAGTGCAGAAACCCACTGCACCACAACACTTGCAGTCCACAAGCAACATTGCTCCTTGCAGCACTCACACTCTACTGAACCCCTCAGCAGATGTGAGACCAGTGCAGAAACCCACTGCACCAACTTAATTACAAACCCAGTAATTGAAAACAGCAAACAGATTACAGAACAACAAGATCAGAAATGATCACACAGTACTTCTACATAGAACATATTACAAAGAATGAAGATCAGGTGTAGAAGACTTAGCTTTGGTCCATAACCAAAGTTGCAAGAACCTCACTCAAGGATGCTTAAAAGATTCACGTTCTTGGAGGTTTCTTGATTTGAAAAGCTTTGCCAAAATGATGATCGCACAAAATGGACACTATATCTCAGTTAGAAAATCTCAAGGAATGCTTTTCGAAAGTTTTATTTTGATAACTGAAAATGATAGTGCGCATTCCTTTAAATACCCAAATTAGTTTTAAAAAGAACTTAGCTGTCATAGTTCAATTAATTGAACAAACCATTCAATCGATTAAATTGACCGTTAGTTGACCCAGTCAAAGATTTCAGTTGTAACAGAAATAACTGTATTCTAGTTGTAACAGAAATAACTGTCACATTCAATCGATTGGTTTAGAAATTCAATTGATTGAAAAACCTTTTCCAGCAAAAAAAAGTTTGGGTTATTTTTCTTAAAAACAGTTTTAATAAAAATATTTGTGAATCTTTTTAGCACCTCAGGAATGATGAAACATGCCACTAATGATTAAGGACTAAGCCAATCACCAAAACACAAACCCAACTAAGGACCAAGACCTAATCACCCAACCATCTTCATGTTGGCACAAAGTCTTCACTTGAACAATTCTGGTCCAGGTTGGTTCCGACAGATTCTTCATGAGGCAGTCTTCATTAGCTCACGTGCTAGGCATTGATCTAACATAGTCTAGATCCAATCCATCAGAAACTTCAACAAGTAATGGTCTTTATTGACTTCATCAAATCACATGCTTAGCCTTGGTGCTAACAAAGAAGATTTCATAGTGAGTGGACCACTGTCCTCTATATACATTGAGGTTGTTGAGGAAGCCTTGGAAACATCTTTCCAAGCTCTAGAGGTGGTGAGTAATGCATATGTTGAGTCCTTTCAGATAAATCCTTACTTGTTTGACACATCATTGATGATGGCAAAAACTATGCTAAGAAAAGGATAAAGTTCGGAGATGGGCTCGACAAGGATGGTACAGGACTTGTGTTCCCCTTGGGATTGGTTGGAGACAAAGGAAGATATGGGTTGGGATACAAACCTACCCAAGCTGACAGGAGAAGAGTATATGAAGAAAGAAAAGAGAAAAGTCTTGCAAGACTAGAGGGTCGCGAACTAAACATGGGAAAAATCACCTTGTGCGACATAAACCAACGCTTTCATAGTGCCGATTGGATAAATACAAATCAAGTGGCAACAACCCTAGGAGAGTCTGAAGTAGGAGGTCTGAATTTTGTGTATCCTTGTTCTCCTCATTGTAACTCAACAACTGGAAGCATGTGGATGTGTCCAGGGTGTTTAATTGTAATGAAATGTAATTGATCAATCCTTTTGCTTCGCTTAGAGCTTTAGGATATGTTATTTGTATGGGCTATTTTTTAGGACTTGTTGTTTCAAATGTTTTGGTTGTTTCTATTCTGAATTTGAATTGTTTCCTTTGCAAAGCACAGTATTGACATAACTGCGCATTTGCATAATAAATTTGTTCTTTCATTTTTCTCTTTATGTTTTCTTTCTTTTCTATTTATTTTCATAAACTTGAATAATGCATATATGTTGATGAATCTTTTGAAAATAACAATGCGTATATCTCGTACACTAATTTTACACTTCCCGTAACACGGAAGATGATTATGAAGAATATTGGGAACCCCCTCCTGAATTGTTGAGATTAGTGGGACAAGAAATAAGAGAGATAAAACCGCATCAGGAGGATGTAGAGGTAATCAATTTAGGAGATGAAAATAAGAAAAAGAGGTCAATATAGTTACAGGTATGACAAATGAAACACAGAGGAAATTGTGTGCTTTGTTGAGAGAATTCAGAGATATTTTTTATTGGTCTTACCAAGATATGTCTGGATTAGACCGTGATATGGTACAACATAAATTACCACTCAAGCCAGAATGCCTTCCAATCAAACAAAAACTAAGAATAACGAAACCAGAGGTATCATTGAAAATAAAGGACGAGGTAGAAAAACAATTCAATGCTGGATTTTTGGCAGTAGCAAAATACCCTCAATGGGTGGCCAATGTGGTTCTAGTACCAAAGAAGGATGGAAAGGTTCGAATGTGTGTAGATTATCGAGATCTAAATCATGCCAGCCCGAAAGATGATTTCCCATTACCGCACATTGATATCTTAGTGGACAATACAACTAAATTTTCATTGTTCTAATTTATGGATGGATTCTCTGGGTACAATTAGATCAAAATGGCACCCGAAGATATAGAAAAGACGACATTCATCACACCACCAGGTACAGTTTATTATAAGGTAATGTCTTTTGGACTTAAAAATGTTGGGGCAACATAACAGAGGGCTGTGGTGACCTTATTTCATGGCATGATTCACAAAGAGATTGAAGTATATGTCGACGATATGATCACCAAATCCATATCTGAAGAAGAGCACCTTGTTAGCTTACGAAAATTGTTCGAAAGGTTGAGGAAATTTAAACTCAGATCCGAAAAACTATTGAGTTTTATTATTAGTCAAGGTGCGTGCAATACTAGACATGCCACATCATCGCACAATGAAAGAGGTTTGAGGTTTTCTAGGGAGACTAAACTACATTGCTAGATTTATCTACAAGTTAACTGCCACTTGTGAGCCAATATTTAAAATTTTGTGTAAAAAGCAGGTGGTAAAGTGGAATGAAGATTTCCAAATAGCTTTTGATAAAATCAAGCAATATTTACAAGAGCCTTCGATGTTGTGCCCACCAAGTTCCTGACAGATCTCTCATCTTATATTTGACAGTCTTAGATGAATCGATGGGTTGTGTTCTGGGACAACACGATAAAACAGGTAGGAAATAACATGCAATTTATTATCTGAGCAAGAAATTTACTGGGTGTGAGTAAAGATACTCGTCTAGAACGAACTTGTTGTGCTTTGGCTTAGGTAGCTCACCGATTAAGACAATAAATGTTAAGCCATACGACTTGATATCTAAGATTGATCCAATCAAATACATCTTAGAAAAGCCTGCTCTCGTGGGAACAATAGCTCGACGGTAAATGTTGTTGTCAGAATATGACATAATATATGTTACCCAAAAGGCTATCAAAGGCAGTGCCCTAATAGATTTTTTAGCTCATCAGCCCGTTAAAGACTATCAACCAATGCAGCCTAATTTCCCAGATGAAGATATTTCAACTTTTTTCCATGTAGATGAGTTTAACCATGATGAAAATACATGGACTTTATTTTTTGATGGGGCTTCCAATGTATTGGGCCACGCCATAAGAGCGGTGCTTATCACTCCCGACAAGCAATATATACCAATGACGACGAGACTGAGTTTCGATTGTACTAATAATGTGGCATAGTACGAAGCCTATGCTATGGGGATTCAAGCAGCCATTAAATTTAGAGTAAAACTTTTGGATGTACATGGTGATTCAGCTTTTGTTATACACTAGATAAAAGGCGAATGGGAGACTAGGGATCAAAAGTTGATTCCATATGAAACATAGATCAAGGGATTGACGAAGTACTTTGATGCTATAGTACTTGATCACATTTCGATTGGTTGATGCTTTTGCCACCTTGTCATCCATGTTCAAACTGAATAAAGAAGGAGAGTTACCCATGATCAAAATGAAAAGCCATGAAGATCTAGTTTACTGCATTTTTATCGAAGAAGAGCCAAATGGCAAGCCTCGGTATTTTGATATTAAGTGATACCTCAAAAGTCAAGAATACCCTAAAGCGGCCTCTGAAAATGATAAATGAATGCTAAGAAGATTGGCCTTAAACTTTGTGCTAAATGGAGATGTGTTGTACAAAAGAAACCGTGATATGGTGTTTCTTAGAGGCGTAAATGCTAAAGAAGCAAAGATAATCTTAGAAGAAATTCATGAGGGGAGTTTTGGAACTCATATGAATGACCATTCCATGCCTAGGAAGATCTTGAGAGTTGGATACTTCTGGTTGACTATGGAAAATGATTGTTGCATACATGTAATAAAGTGCCACAAGTGTCAATTATACGTAGACAATGTTAATGTCTTGTCGATACCTTTGAATGTTCTGTTTCTTCCATGGCCTTTTCTCAATGTGAGGAATAAATGTTATTGGAGCTATAGAACCTAAAGCATCAAACGGACATCGATTATTTCACCAAGTAGGTGGAAGTCGCATCTTATGCTATTGTAACGAGGAAATTGGTGATAAAGTTCATAAAAAGGGAATTGATTTGCAATATGGGTTGCCTAGCAAAATGATCAGTGACAATGCCATGATGAAAAATAAGAGTCACATGCACTCCCATTCATAAAGAGAATAACAAAAATGAAAAACATTGCATACATTCATGCACTCACCTCAGAGCATGCATTATCCAATATTCATTTTGGCATTCACACTGATGTTCGCATACAAATATCAATTTGTTTCTTTCAACATGGGCCAACTCTTTGGGATTAGTCTCACTCTTTTACAAATCATGACGGTGTGTGACCCTCTTGGCTTAGTCCATGGTCCGACCTCACTCTTTTACAAATCGTGATGATGTGTGACCCTCTCGAATCAGTCAAAGGTCCGACCTCACTCTTTTTCAATTATGATGGCACGTGACCCTCTCTGCTCAATCCAAGGTCTGACCTCACTCTTTCTAATCATGACGGTATGTGACCCTCTTTGCTCAGTACAAGGTCCGACCTCACTCTTTTTTCAATTATGACGGCATGTGACCCTCTCGGCTCAGTCCAAGGTCCGACCTCAAGAAGAGTGAATTGAACTATTAATTCTTTTTGAAAGGAAGTTGGAAAGAATGACTATTTTTATAAATCAATGATCACCAAACATTATATGCACAGATCAATCAAGTAAATTGATAAAACAGTAACCTAAAATGGAATAAGTGTGTGCAAGTAGTAAAAATAGTTAGCTAAAATGTCAAAACAACCGATTGAATTTTTCCGGCAGAGTTAAATCAACAAAATAACAAGTTAAATGCTAAATTAGTTGACTAAATTTTCTCTCCAAAACTTAGAAAAATTTCAGCAATTCCAATAGAAAAAGAATTAACTAAAATCTAATTTTAACTAATTAAAACTTTTAAGCAGTTACAATTTTGAATCAAAACCAGAAAAACACGATGGAAATCCTTTTCAAAACACAATTTTGTACCATGGAAGAATAAGGGTGAAATGATCAGGAATTTTGTCCTGAAAACAACCAACTAAAATTGGAAAACAATTGGCTAAAATCCTTAAAGCAAAGTGGTGAAAATGGTTTATGCAATAGTGCTGACAAAAACATAACCATATTTTCAAGTATGTGTAGAAATAGCTTTGCAATTCTACTAAAAAATTGTTTGTATAAAGAAGAATTAAAAGAAGTATATCAATTTTGTTCAATGTGAACTTTGGCCAATATATTTTTCAACAAATACAAAATTAGAGGCTAACCTTCTTAACATTCTTTTCTCATTCTGAGTGGCTGATTCAGGATATTCTCGGCTCTTAAGGTATCATTTATTATTGAAGTACCATGGCTTGCCATCCAAGGGCGTCAGCCAACTGATTATCTTCTCTCGAAATATGGTGAAACTCTATATCATCGCAATGTTCAATCATCCCTTTGATGTACGCTTTGTAAGGAGTCAACTTTTGGTCTCGAGTTTACAATTTTCCTTTTATCTGATGAACAACTAGTGTTGAATCACCATATACATTCAAGCACACTACTTTAAATTTTATAGCTGCTCGAATCCCCAAAGCACAAACTTCATATTCTGCTATGGTATTTGTGCAATCAAAACACAATCTACCAGTCATTGGTATATATTGTTTTTCTAGGAAAATAAGCATTCCTCCTATACCATGACCCAATGCATTAGAGGATCCATCAAAGAATAAAATCCATTTCCTTTCATCATCACTACTTTTTGATGTGACAAAGAGGGCCATAATATCTTCATTTGGAAACTCAGGTTGCAGGGTTGGATAGTCCTCTATGAGTTGTTGAGCCAAATATTCTGCCAGAGCACTGCCTATAATAGGTTTTTTACATGACATACAAAATATCAAATTTTGATAACAACATCTGCCAACACACAAGTTTTCTCTAATGCATAATATCTTTGTTCCCAATCATTAAATTTATTACTCATATAATATATGACATGCTCCTTTTTCTCATTTCGTCATGTTGACCCAAGACGCAACCCATCGATCCATATAATACTCTCAGGTACAGAATGAGAGGCCTTCCAAGAACTAGCGGACGCAGTACTTGAGGTTCTCTTAGATATTGTTTAATTTTGTCAAATGCTACCTGAAAATCTTCATTTCATTCTACCACTTGATTCTTACGTAACAATATGAAAATTGGCTTACAAGTTGTAGTTAACTGGGAAATAAATTTAGCAATGTTATTTAATCCTTTCAGAAAACCTCGAACCTCTTTTTCCTTAAAAAGATGTGGCATTTGTAGAATAGCACGCACTTTATTTGGATCAACTTCCATTCCTTTTTGACTAACAATACATCCTAGAAGCTTCCCAAGTTTTAGTCCAAATGTGCATTTACACGGATTCAACTAGAGTTTATATTTCCTCAACCTTCCAAATAACTTTTTTCAAATTAACAAAGTGTTCTTCTTCAGATGCAGATTTGGATATCATGTCATTAACATAGACATCAATTTCTTTGCGCATCATGTCATGAAAAAGAGTCACCGTAGCCCTTTGATATGTTGCCCCAATACTTTTGAGCTCGAATGACATTACTTTATAACAGAACGTGCCCCATAGAGTGATAATGGTATTTTTCTCAATATCTTGAGGCGCCATTTTAATTTGATTGTATATAGAGAATCCATCCATGAATGAGTATAAAGAAGACGTAGCAGTGTTATCCACTAGTGTCTCGATATGTGGTAGTGGAAAATCATATTTAGGGCTAGCCCTGTTCAGTTCTCTATAATCTACACGCATCCGAACTTTTCCATCTTTCTTGTACGGGAACAACATTTGCTACCCATTGAGGATACTACTTTATTGCTAAAAATCCAGTGTTGAATTTGTAAAATAAGGTTTAGACCGAGTTCAAGAGGGGGGGTGAATTGAACTTTGAAAACTTTTCGCAAATCTGATTTATTCTTGAAGTAGAGAATGAAAATTCTTTATTCAATCGATTGACTATGTAATTCTGAACTGTCAGGTAAACAATCGATTGTGCACAGCGGAATATATCAGAGTTAAACCCAGAATTCAGTTAAACCCAGAAAACAGTTTGCAGTGTGAAAATGTTTTAACCCAGATTTAAGATGTTTAAACACAATCCAGTAGATTAAACACAATCTAGAATCACAGTTTATTATGCAAACAGATGTTCAGAGTATGAATAATAGTATGAACTGATTTTAATCCAGTTAATTTTAAAAATGGCAGCAGTGAATAAAAGCAATCAAGAAGAGTAGGAAGAAAAGCAACAACACAAAATTTTTATCCTGGTTCACCCTTCCACAAGGGCTACGTCCAGTCCTTTGCAAACTAGCAAAGATTTCTACTAAAACAGATCACAAGATCAGTTTACAACCCTTGCTCCCAGCAAGTTACAAACTGCTCCCAGCAGTAAACCCACACCTCACTAAACCCTTCAGCTTGTGTGTGACCAGTGCAGAAACCCACTGCACCATAACACTTGCAGTCCGCAAGCAACACTGCTCCTAGCAGCACTCACCCTCTACTGAACCCTTCAGCAGATGTGAGAACAGTGCAGAACCCACTGCACCAACTCAATTACAAACCCAGTAATTGAAAACAGCAAACAGATTGCAAATCAACAGGATCAGAAAGGATTACATAATGCTTCTACACAAAACAGATTACACAGAATGAAGATCAGGTGCAGAAGACTTAGCTTTGGTCCAGAACCAAAGTAGCAAGAACCTCACTTCATGGATGCTTCAAAGATTCACATTCTTGGAGGTTTCTTGATTTGAAAAGCTTTGCAAAAATGATGATCGCACAAAAGGGGCAATATCTCTCTTAGAAAAACTCAAGGAATGCTTTTTGAAAGTATTTGTTTTGATAAGTCTGAAAGTGATGATTCTCATTCCTTTAAATACCCAAAATCAGTTTTAAAAATTGCTTAGCTGTCAAAATTCAATTAATTGAACAAACCATGCAATCGATTGAATTTGACCGTTCGTTTGACCCAGTCAAAGTTTTCAGTTGTAACAGCCATAATTGTATTTCAGTTGTAAGAGAAATAACTGTCACACTCAATCGATTGTTTTGGAAATTCAATCGATTGAAAACCTTTTTCCAGCAAAAACATTTTGGGTTATTTTTATTAAAAACAATTTTGATAAAAATCTTTGTGAATCTTTTTAGCACCTCAGAAGTGATGATCCATGCCACAAGTGATTAAGGACTAAGCCAATCACCAACACACAAACCTAACTAAGGACCAAGACCTAATCACCCAACCATCTTCATGTTGGCACAAAGTCTTCACTTGAATAATTCTGGTCCAGGTTGGTTCCAACAGATTCTTCATGAGGTAGTCTTCATCAGCTTCAGAAGTTAAGACTTGGTGCTCACAATATTGACTTCATCAAATCACGTGCTTAGCCTTGGTGCTAATAGAATTGTTTCTCCACTTCTTCTTTTATTTTTAACGATACCTCTGGTTTCATTCTTCTCTGTTTTTGTTTAATTGGATGACATTTTGGTTTAAGCGGTAATCTGTGTTGCACTATCTTGGGGTCTAGACCAGGCATATCTCTGTATGACCAAAAAAATATCTCTTAACTCTTCCAAAAGGATATGTAGCTGCTGCCTCATTTCTCTTGTCAAACCAGCTCAAATTTAACCTTCTTTTTCTTCCCCCTCATCTTTCGAATTGACCATTTCTACCTCTTCTTGATGCAGTTTTATTTCCCTTGCCTCTAGTTCTAAAATCTCAAAAATTCTGAAGGAGGTTCACAATTTTCTTCACATTCATCATTTTCCATATTATCTGCGACATTTGTGAAATTTCGGTATGAAATATTGGAATGGTTATTTTTCAAAACATGCATAATCATGTTTGCATTATTCAATTTTACTAAAATAAATAGGCAAGACAAAATGTAAATGAAAAAACAACCAATTTTATTGAAGACAAAATCATTGTTATTGCTAAGAAACAGGTCAAATGTAAACGAAAAATTGTTTAGATCCAATCAGATGTTTTTTCTCTAAAAGAATTACATTTGATCACATGTGAGCACCAAAGGTATGTCTACAAACTCCCAATTTCCAATTTGCTCGTTAGGAAGACAAGCATGTACAAAATTAGAGCTTTTATCTTCATGCTCTCGGTCGATCGCAGCCACTCGATCAACATTAATCCACCCACCACTATAAAAGCTTTACTCCAGGCTGCGTAAGGAAATTTCCTTTGATCTTGACACCCGGCCCTCCAGCTTGGCTCGACTTCTTTCAATCCTTTCTTCAATTAACCTCCATTTGTCAGCTTGAGTAGGATTGTATCCCAAACCATACCTCCCTTTGGTTTTAGTTAACTCTAGTGCCATTATAGACCCTTTATCATTTTTGCCCAAACCGATGCTATATTTATATCCCTCTTTAATCATAGTCTTAGCCATCATTAAGGATGTACTAGACAAATAAGGATCCACATTGAAGGGTTCTACGTAAGCTGTGTTGACAACCTCCAAACCTTGGAAAGAAGTTTTTAAGGCCTCTTTTGAAGCTTCAATGTAGGGGGTGGATGACGGCCCACATACCAGCAAGTCCTCCTCCCTAGAAACTATAGTTAATTTGTCATCAAATACAAATTTCAACTTCTAGTTCAAAGTGTACTACTCCAGCTGTATGTATCCACAGTCTTCCTTGTAAGCAACTATATGCTGGCAATATGTCCATTACTTAGAATAGTATCTAGAAATACATGGCCCAACTTATACTGGTAACGCTATCTCCCCTATAACTTCTCTTTTGCTCTCACCAAAAGCTTTCACCACCATGGTACTAGGACGTAAATGAATCCCATCACTAAGAAATTTGTTCAAGGTGGTTTTTAGCATTATGGCCTCTGCCCTCCGAAGGTATTTCATCCTCAGTAAAAGTTAGGTAATTGTTAGCAGTAATGTGACTAACAATTCCATCAAATTTATCCAAGGATATATCTTGTTCCATATGGGCTCCGCTCAGAATCTTCATTAATAACTTCCGATGGGAAGTAGAATGCATTAACAACTCCAACAAAGATATCCTCATAGGCATGCAATTCATCTGATCCACCACTTTGTATTCGCTTTGTTGGATGAATTTTATAAATTCACAAGCTTCCTCGCTGGTAATCTCCTTTTTCTCTTTCTCTTTAGGCCCTGGGTCCGCTTGCACAACTTTTTCTTTTAGAAATGGTTTTCTCACCTTTTAATTATGGCTGAGTAAAAAGGCAACCGCTTCTAGTAATACCCCCAATTATCATATGATTTTCTACAGTTGACTGATTTATCATTTTATTCTCCTTGAATGATACTGATACCATACTTCCAAGGAACAACTTTACCTTTCTTATTTGGAAGGATGATGGTGTTTGAATCACCAATGGTTGTCGGCCTAAAGGCATGGAGGTGGCCTTAGAAAACTGTATCACTAGCAGTTTAGGTTGAGATGCGTTCTACTCTTCTCCCATGAGCACTTTGCCTTTCTTTCTTCGATGATAGACTTGTAGAACATGCCTATCCATAAAATCTTGCACAAAGGTCTTGAATTAAACACATTCATCAATGGAATGTTTAGTGTTAACACAAAAACCACACTTGTCCTCTAGCCCATACTCATATTCAGACAAAACTGGTTGGAAGAGTGCTCTAAAAACCTCATTCAAAAGTTTCTTTATTTCAGTTACATGCTTGACCAAGCTTTCAAAAGAGCTTCAAAGATCCATCAAGTCTAATAATAATCAAGGCACTAAGTGAGAATTTAATCCTTTCGAAAACCTCTTTTACAAAGTACTGCAATCAATTGTTTTCAAAAATAAATTTGCTGAAAAATCATTTTTGAGAAAAATAACCCATTGATTTTTGGTTTCAATCGATTGAATCGCGAACCGTTTTTCTATTTAATAATAGTCATGGTTTTAAAACATCAGAGGGATTCTCTTTTTAAAAGGATGAATATAAAATTGATAAACTACGAATTATAGAGAGCCTTGAGTGCGAAAAATAGTGATAATCAAACATAAGTTAGTGGGTCTATTGAATTCAAGTGATTCTCTTCAATAATGATCAATATTCTAGATCTTGAAGCTCTTCATTGGTGAAAAACGTGTTGCTCTGGTTCTGCATCATTAGAGATAAGTTTTTGCACTGTGTTCTATTACAAAATTGTTGTAAAGCGCAATTTTTATTTTGTTTGTTATAATTGATGTATTTGTGAGTGGTTTGTCGACAAATTGTATAGGATTTACATTTGTAGGAGTGCAGTAAGGTTCTGCATTGGTTTTATTTTATCTATAGGGTTTAGAGTTGTGTTCTTGTGGGGTGCAAAAGGATTCTTGCAGGGTGCAAGTGTATTGTTGGTTGTAATGCTTTAACTTGGTGTTCTTTAGTGAATTTCTTTGCTTGTTGGAAAAGAGATTGGATGTATCTCTCGAGGAAGAGTGAATCAGAATAATTCTTAGTGTTTTTGCTATCTCTTGACCCTATCTTGATTCGTGTTTTCATTTTGTGCAAGTTTCTCGATTCTGTCAAAAATTCAATCAATTGATTTTGACTTTCAATTAATTAGTTTTTGTTGCACTCCACGTTTGCCTATTCTGTTCTGCATATTTTTGTGGTTCTGGAAATTGTGTTTGGCATTTTTAGATTTCTCTGTTGTTTCATACTATATTGCCTATGAACATTATGGATTTGATTTGCCTCATTTTTCACTTCTGAAAAACCCATTAACGCTTTTTAGTTTCAATTAATTGTACTTGTTGTTACTACATCTCTTGAGGTTCTGTAATTGATTGTGTATGTAGTTTAATTGATTGTTTTCTGTCCTTCATATTCTGACATCCTTTTAATTGATTATTCATGTTTTCAATCGATTAAAGTTCTGACATTGATTTTGCCATTCAAGTTGTTTAATCAATTGTTTGTCAACTTTAATTGATTGGTTTTCTTTTTGAAGAATCTCAAAATTTCACATTCACAATTTTTAATCTTTTACCGTTTCAAGTGTTTGTATCATATATTGTTCAATTGATTGTTTTCCTAATTCAATTAATTGATTCTATGAAATAGTTTCTTATAAGTAAATTCAATTCATTATTTCTGTCCGTCAATTGATTGAATCTGTGTTGTGCTGTTCTACGAGTGATTTTCAATCAATTATTTTTACACTTTAATTAATTGATTTTGTGTTGTGCATTCAAAATTTACACAATTGATTACGTTGATAATGGACTTTCATTCTTTCAATTATTTCTTTCCATATTTTGTCAAAATCTTTGAAAGGTCAATTCACACCGTCTTGAACTCAACCTAAAATCCTTTTCAATTGGTATCAAGAGCAAGGGATTGTATTTTACTCAAGTTTTCATCCATGGTTGAGAACGAGTTACCTTTTGCAGAGGGAGCCTCAATAAACAGGCCACCCATGCTTAGTGGTGTGAATTACTAATTTTGGAAAGTAAGAATAAAGATCATTATTGAATCAATTGATCGTGGGATTTCGAATGCAATTGTGAATGGTCCATTTATTCCCATGACTGTTGTTGGTGGTGTGACTGTTGAGAAATCTTTTGATTTGCTTACTGACGTTGAGAATAAGAAAGTACAGTATGATTTTATTGCCATGAATATAATAACTCCCGCTTTGAACCTTGATGAGTTTTTCACGGTATCACAATGTAAATCCGCAAAAGAGGTGTGGGATATACTTTAGATCACTCATAAAGGTACCACTAATGTAATGAGGGCAAGGAAGCATGCCTTGATCCAAGAATATGAGTTGTTCTGAATGCAGCCAGGAGGGACTATTCTTAATGTATAGAAACGGTTTACTCACATTGCTAACCATCTTATTGGACTAGGTAAACAATTTGATAAAGAGGAACTAAACATCAAGATTCTGAAATGTCTGGATAGAGGTTGGCATCCCAAGGTGACAGCAATTTTAAAAACCAGAGACTTCACTACACTGACCACTACAACACTCTTTGGAAAGTTGAGGGAACACGAGTTGGAGAGGATCAGGCTGAAAGAAATGGAGACTGTTGAGAGAAAAAACAAAAGCCTAACACTCAAGTCAAATGTTGCACATGTAGATAATAGTGAGGAAAGCTTTGGTGATTGCAGTGATACTGAGAACCTGAATCTATTGACAAAGAGATTCCACAAGAATTCATCAAGATGAAAGACATGGTGAAGAATCAATAATGCAAAAGGTAGAGTAAGAAATCTGATTCTGGTTTTGCTAAATTCACCTGTTTTGGTTATGGTAAACACAGTCATATCGAAGGACAATAAAAGAAGAGCAACAGAGCTGGAAAGACTATACATAACTTGGGAAGACAATGATACATCTTTAAGCGAATCTTGACTTGAACAAATTGAAGCAAACCTGTGTTTTATGGCTGGAAAGAAATCAGAGGTGAGCAGTGTGAATTCCAACACCTCATTTAATAGTGAGAATTATAGTTCAATTCTTCAAGCAGTTTTGTAAACTCATGAAGAAGCTAATAGATTGGCCTTATCAAACAATTGATTCAAAGGCCTAAACAATTGGTTGGAAGGTTGAGTCTCAATGCAGTTTTAGGATCACAAAATTTGAAAAATTTGGCATTGGATATCAATATGGTTTCCAAGGAAAACAAAAAGTGTTAGCACCAAGAGTTGTTATATGATTTGATGAAACCAATAAATGGATGGAGTCTACAATGGATCGTTGCTAGCTATGTGGATTGCAAGAAGACTCAAAAAGCTTGGTGGAGTTTTGGTCCTAGACTTAGCCTGTGTGTGTGAGTTTAGTTTTTGGTTCAAAATCATAAGTTGCATGATAAGAAATTCAAAGTAAGCTCCAAAATAAATTTTGCTTAATAAAATTAATAAAAGGTTTAAACTATTTCAAAAATGAATTCAGTAAATTGTTTTCAGAATCTGAACTTGATGAATTTTCTTCTAACTCACAGAAAATTCAATCGTTTAAACGATTAATACAACCGATTGATGTTTTGACAGGACTTATAACCATTTTTCTTATATAAAGGTCAAGCACGTGATTTCATGGTAACTAATACATTTGAGCGAGTACTTGTGAATTTTTCTTAGAGAGAAAACACGCATAAACACCTTGAGACCTTTTGACAATTATTTTTCATCATGAACACTAATCTTGGAGCATTGCTTTGAGTTTGATTTCGTGAAACTGTGACTCTGATCCAGAGATAAGTGTTCTACTCTGTTCTTAATACAATTTGTAATATGTTGAGTAGATTCACTACTGTAATTGTTCCATTTATTAATCTTTCTTATACTATAAGTGTGGTGTTACGAATTACATAGGGATTGTAATTGTAACTAGTTTAGTACAGTAGGTTCTGCATTGGTTAGACAACTGTTGTAGGGTGAAGTAGGCCGTTTGTTGCTGGGAGCAGTGGTTACTTGCGGGTTGCAACTATTGTGTACTGTGTAAAGCTGATCTTGGTGATCTTTTTTTGTGAAACTCTTTACTGGTTGAAAAAAGACTAGACATAGTCCTTGAAGAAGGGTGAACAAATATAAATCTTTGTGTTCTTGATCTTTGTTTCCCTCTTCTTCAACACTTATCATTTCTATTATTGTCCGTTTAATTAACTCTTCTTACACATAATTGATTGTTCTTCTTACTGGTCTTATTCTTGAAAATACTGGACTTGTTATTTCAACTGTTGAAAAGAGATCCAGAAGCCTTGCACTCAAGACAAAGGATGCAGATATTGAGTCCTGTGAGGAGAGCTCAAATGAGTGCAGTGATACTGAAAATCTCAATATATTGACAAGGAGATTTCATAAGTTTATCAAGATGAAGGGCAAGATGAAGAATCAGCAGAGTAAAAGGTATAACAAGAAACCTGATTCTAATTCGACTAAATTCACTTGTTTTGGCTGTGGTAAACAGGGTCGGTCATATGAAAGTAGACTGCCCAAGCCTTGCTAACAAAGAAAAGGCAAATGAGAAGAAGAGCCACAAATCTGGAAGGGGCAGGAAAGCATATATAGCATGGGGAGACAATGCTACTTCTTCCAGCAGCTCTTCACATGAGGATGTTGAAGCTAATTTGTGTCTTATGGCTGGAGAGAATTCTAAGGCAAGTAGTATACATTCCAACACTTCTTTTAATAGTAGAAATTACAATTCACTTCTTCAGGCTTTCTTTGAAACCATGAAGAAGCAAATAGATCGGCCTTGTCCAACAATAGATTGGAAGGGCTAAATAATTAGTTGGAAGGCAGAATCAAAGAGCTGGAAGATGAGCTTCTGAAATTGAAAACTAATTTTGATCATCTTGAAATGATTTACAAAGCCTCCAGTGAATTTGATTCTAGCAAGCCAATTAATTGTGAAAATTGCGATGTTCTTTAAAAGAAAGTTAACTATTTGATAATTATTGCTTCCAACCTTTCTATGGGAACAACGAACCTCAATGCCATTCTAGGTTCTCAAAATTGTGTTTTTGAAAAGGCTAGCATTGGCTATCAAATGGGTTTTCAAGGAAAAAAAAATAAAATCATGTAGTTTCTTCAAAACCAATGAGCAGTAGTTTTCATCTTTCGTGACTTGCTTTTATTGTATGAGAAAAGGTCATTCTGTGAGAAACTGTAAAGTTAGAAAATTTGATATGCCTAAGGGGTTGGTTAGGTGGGTGCCTAAAAGCATCACTAACACTTGTGGATCCAAATTTAACAGGTACCAATGCCTCAAACTTAAACTATTTTGCAAGTTTGTTCGACATCCATGAAGCAACTGTGGTACTTGGACAATGGATGTTCCAAACACATGGCTGGCTCTCAATTAACTAATCTGAAGTTGAAACCTGCTAGATTTGTCACCTATGGAGACAATAACCGAGGAAGAATACTTGGAGTTGGTGAAACTGGAGGAGATGATGATGTGATCATTAAATATGTACTCCTAGTGGATGGATTGAAGCACAATTTACTCAGTATAAGTCAACAATGTGATAAAGGATACAAGATCACATTTGAACTAGAACTTTGCCTCATAGCAGATTTAAAGTCTAGTGAGACAATTCTTATAGGTAACGGGCAAATAATGTATACATGCTAAATGTCTCATGCATTACATCTAGTATGAACTTCCTACTTACTAGGAATGATGAGCCTTGGTTGTGGAATAGGAGATTAGCTCATATTCACATGCATCATCTCAATAGGCTTGCATCAAAAGAACTAGTAATTGGTTTGCCTAAGCTGAAGTTTGAAAGGGACATGGATTTGTTTCGTCCCTCTAGAACCATGAGCTTAAGAGGTAATTACTATAGTCTTGTAGTAGTAGATGATTATTCATGTTTTACTTGGGCTCTATTCATTGCCACCAAGTATGAAGCCTATCATGCTTTCAAAGGATTTACTAAAGTTATCCAGAATGAAAAGAATTGTGGTATTTCTGCCATTAAGTTAGATCATGGGGGAGAGTTCCAAAATGAGAAGGTTGATAAATTTTGTAGCAAATTTGGAATCAAACACAACTTTTCAGCACCAAGGACTCCCCAATAGAATGGAGTTGTAGAGAGAAATAATCGGTCTTTGAAGGAACTAGCAAGAACACTCTTGAATGAAATAGATTTGCCAAAGTACTTCTGGGTTGATGTAGAATAAGTACAACTTGCTATGTTCTCAATAGAGTGCTTATTAGACCAATCTTGAAGAAGACCCCCTATGAGTTGTTTGAAGGCAGAAAACCCAATATCTCTCATTTAAAAGTTTTTGGATCTAAATGTTTCATTTTGAACAATGGAAAATATAACTTGGGCAAATTTGACTCAAAAGCGGATGAAGGTATTTTTCTTGGCTGTTCAGTGAATAGACATGCATATAGAGCATATAATAGGAAAACAATGCTAGTTGAGGAATCCATGCATATTGCATTTGATGAAACTAACCAGAGCATGTAGGATAGTCCTAAGATAGGTGCAGATGATGAGGTTGCTACTGAACAACAAGTTGATACTAAACTGGAAAAGAAAATAGAAGAAGTTAGTAAACTGCCAGAAGTTTAATCAATTGAATCGGGAATTCAATCAATTGACTCTGGAGCTGGTATAGACTTCATTAACTTTAGACTACCAAGACAGTAGAGAGTGCCCAGAAATCTTTCATGGGACAACGTTATTGGTCAAGTGCAGAAAGGGGTATCAACTAGAAGATCCTTGAATCATTTTTGTGAACACATGGCTTTTGTATCACAAGTGGAACCCAAGACTGTAGTTGATGCTCTTGAGGACAATAACTGGATCAATGCAATGCATGAAGAATTAAATCAGTTTGCAAGGAATGAAGTTTGGACACTTGTTCATAAAATTGAACAGATGAATGTAATTGAAACCAAATGAGTATTCAAGAAAAAATTGGATGAACAAGGTGTCATTGTGAGAAATAAAGCTAGATTGGTTGCAAAGGGATACAACCAAGAAGAAGGAATAGACTTTGGAGAGACTTATGCACCCGTGGCCAGATTGGAGCCAGTGAGATTATTATTAGCATGTGCTTGCATGAATGGATTTAAGTTGCACCAAATGGATGTCAAAAGTGCTTTTCTTAATGGATACATTGATGAAGAAGTCTATGTAAGTCAACCCTTTGGATTTGAAGACCAAAAGTATTCAAATCATGTCTTCAAACTCAAGAAATCTTTATATGGTTTGAAGCAAGCAGCTCGACAGTGGTATGAGAGGTTAAGTAATTTTCTTCTTTCTCAAGGTTATGAAACAGGAAAAACAGATAAGACCTTATTCATTAAGAAAGCATGCAATCAAATTATACTTGTTCAAGTTTATGTTGATGACATTATATTTAGTTCAACTAATAAAACTTTGTGTGAGCAGTTTGTTAAAGCTATGTAGGGTGAATTAATTTGAGATGTCCATGATGGAAGAATTCAATTATTTTCTTGGCTTGCAAATTAAGCAATTTCAGCATGGCACATTCCTTAGTCAATCCAAATATTGCCGAGAGCTGTTGAAGAAATTTGATATGGAAAATTGCAAGGAGGCTGCTACACCTATAGCTACAGGATGTTATTTGGATAATGATGAGAAAGGAGCTAATGTTGATCAAACTAAATACAAAGGGCTCATAGGATCATTACTTTATCTGACAAGTAGACCAGACATTATGTTCAGTGTTTGTCTTTGCGCTAGATATGAAGCAAATTCAAAGGAGTTTCACTATATGGAAGCTAAGAGGATATTGAAATATCTCAAAGGAACAATTGATGTTGGACTATGGTATCCTAGTGAGGTATCTCTGAATTTAATTGGTTACTCTGACTCAAATTTTGCAGGGTGTAAAATTGATAGGAAGAGTACAAGTGGAACATGCCACCTTCTAAGATCCAGTTTAATATCTTGGCATAGTAAGAAGCAAGCATGTGTAGCACTATCTATAGTAGAGGCAGAATACATTGCAGCTGAAAGTTGTTGCACTCAAAGCTTAAGGACCAAACAACAGCTAAGTAATTTTGGTTTAAGTCTTTCTCAAATTCCTTTATTGTGTGATAATACCAGTGCAATCATTTAATAAAGAACCCTGTACAACATTCCATAACTAACCACATTGAAATACGCCACCACTTCATAAGGGATCATGTGAATAATGGTGATTGTGTAATTCAATTTGTTAATTATGAAAATCAATTGACTGATTTGTTTACAAACCCTCTTAATAAAGAGAGATTTAATTTTCTCATAAACGATTTGGGAATTATTGATTTGAAAAATATAAGATAAATAAATCAGCTATTGGTTTTTAGTTTTGTTTTATGCAATAAATGTATGATCAATTCAATAAAGCCAATTTACTAATTTTTTCGAACCTACTATAGTTGATATAATAAATCAAATGTTGTTTAAAATTCTGATAAATTGATTGGAATGAGTAATGCTGGAGACTAATATAACTCTGAATAATAAACTATTGTAAGGAAGACTGCTATATTGCAAAGGCAAATATTCTTCTGGAGATTCCTGGTCAAAGGAGAAGTATTGACCAAGCTGAGTTAGAGATTACACGCAAAACGCATGTGAGGAGTAACAATCAACTCAGCGCCACATGTCATATGCTAATTATTAGTCAATGGGTCAAAAGCTGCACATAATTTTGAAGCTAAGTAAACTCTGTTACAATTTATTGTTTACAGAATCTCAACTGAAAAGATATGTTTGTGTTGTCCATCAATGTGTAACAAGTGTGAACTGTTTTAAATCTGGTTGAGCATTCAATTTTTTTTGTCTCTTGCATAATAGCTTGCATTATATAACTTTATCATCAATCACTCAACCACACACAAATCCATTCCATTACATTCATAATACTCAGCGTTCATAGAACAATATCCTATCCTTGTATTTACCTCAACAACCTTCTGAAATGGCATCCTCTTCCACACCAAGGAAATGAAACAAAAGAGCTTGTGTTAAGAATGTTGAACCAAACAAAGCGAGTGAAACTAGATACCTTGAATGCTAGTTTGCTGGAAATTATGAAAGCATGGAAGAATATCATAAAGAGTATAACAGAAAAGCTATTATTACTCCTAATGTTCTTAGGATGTTGTTGCTCAAAGAGGAGAAGCTGCATGATGTTAGAGAAGCATTGAAGTTCCAAAGGCTGGAAAAATTTGTGAGGCTATTTGGGAATGTATACCCAGATTTAGTTAAAGTTTTTTCTGACCAGCATGTGGTATGATGAAGATACCATCTATTCTCAAGTCAAAGGAATGGATATATGCATAAATGATGAAGATTGGTTAGTTGTGGCTGTGTTGAGAAATGTAGGGATTATTGTTGGAAGGAGCAATGCTGTTGGGCTAGAAGGATTCAACAAGGTGCAATTCTTCAAGTCTTGCTTGAGGAACACAAATATAGAATCCAGAAGCTACTCAGTAGGTGGACTGGCTATAACTCCACAAATCCTAACATTCATTGTCATATGGTTGTTGACCCCTAGAGGGTTTAATCATGCAGTTTTAACCGAGAAGGATCTTATGCTAATGTATTGTTTGATGGGAAGAATTCAGGTGAACTGGGTAAGTGTGATTAAGGAGCATATCATAAAGATAAGGAAGAAGATTAAGTATAAAATTCCTTATGTTGTCCTTATTTCCCACTTCATTGAATATTTTGAGATAGATACAGAAGGTGAAGTGGTGGAAATGGTGAAAGCTCAAAATAAGATCAGTGTAGCAACATTAAGCAAGATAGGACTAAAGAAGGTCAATAATGACCACTGAATTTGCAAAGCTGATGATAATGGTTCTGATCAGCAGCCAACTGAAGAAGGTGAAGGGGCTAGCACAAGTGTTGCTACTGAAGCTGAAGGAAGATACGATGCTCACATGAATGATGTCCCACCCACTGGCTATGAAAACTATTTCTCAGGCTTTAAAGAAAGAATGATGAATCAGCTACACACCATACAAGAAGAAGAAAGGAGTCACCACCAATACTGTGAAGCCAGATTCCAGAACATTGAGGGCATTATTGAGGATATTCAATACAAAATAGGACAAATGTTCTATGGACCAGAGGACTGAGTTTCTTCATGCATATCATTTATGCTTTCTTCTTCCCACATTTTGATGAACGCAAAAAGGGAGAAGTGGTATGGTGTTGGTGTTGTTGCATTAGGTTACATTAGGGTCTGCTTGTTGTGTGTGTTGTTGTCTTATGTTTATGTTGCCTTTATTTCTATTTTTTTTCTACTGTTGTTGTAACTTGCTGGTTTATCCAGCTCTGCTCTGATGATTCTCTACTAGGCTTTGTTAGTTGAATGATGTTCTACCCTGTCCAATATTGTAAAATTCGGTTGCCCAAAACTTTGATATATAGCCCGAATATTTGATATGAAATGAAATTATGTATTTATGTTTTTAATACTAATTTTATTTCTAATATTGTTTAATTCTTTTTCATACTTTGAAGGGATAATGGTGTGTGGGGGAGCAATCATATATTTCCAAGAGCTTACTGATTTCAACTGGTTTGAAAAATATAAGGAAATATAATTAATTGTTCCGGTTCAATTAGTTTATTTGTTTGCTCTGAACCTGCTGAGTTTTTCAAATTTCTGATAAACTGTTAGAGTGTAGTTTGTGCAGGTCTGAATTAATGCAACTCAACACACACCTGTTTGCTTTCATCAAATTGTGGGAGATTGTTAGCACCAAAAGTTGTTATATGATTTGATGAAACCAACAAATGGATTGAGTCTACAATGGATCATTGTTAGCAATGTGGATTGCAATAAGACTCAAAAAGCTTGGTGGAGTTTTGGTCCTAGACTTAGGCTGTGTGTGTGAGTTTAGTTTTTGGTTCAAAATCATAAGTTGCATGATAAGTAATTCAAAGTAAGCTCCAAAATTAATTTTGCTTAATCAAATTAATAAAAGGTTTAAATAAGGCCAAATCATATTTTGAAAAACTATTTCAAAAATGAATTGACAGGACTTATAACCAGTTTTCTTATATAAAGATCAAGCACGTTATTTGGTAACTAAGACATTTGAGCGAGTACTTGTGAATTTTTCTGAGAGAGGAAATACGGAAAAACACCTTGAGACCTTTTGACAATCATTTTCTCATCAAGAACACTAATCTTGGAGCATTGCCTTGAGTTTGATTTCGTGAAACTGTGATTTTGATCTAGAGCTAAGTGTTCTACTATGTTCTTAATACAATTTTTAATTTGTTGAGTATATTCACTACTGTAATTGTTTCATTGATTGATCTTTCTTGTACTGTGAGTGTGGTGTTACGAATTACATAGGGATTGTAATTGTAACTAGTTTAGTGCAGTAGGTTCTGCATTGGTTAGATAGTTGTTGTAGGGTTCAGTAGATTGTTTGCTGCTGGAAGCAGTGGTTGCTTGCGGGTTGCAAGTGTTGTGAACTATGTAAAACTGATCTTGGTGATCTTTTTTAGTGGAATTATTTGCTGGTTGGCAAAGGACTCGACATAGCCCTTGAGGAAGGGTGAACCAGTATAAATCTTTGTGTTCTTGATCTTTCTTTAACTCGGCCTAAACTTATTTTACAAAAGGATGTTCAACAGTTTCTTTAAACATAACGAAAACCAGTCTTCACCCTTTATCACTTGTTTTTATTGTATGAAGAAAGGCCACTCCATTAGAAATTGTAAAATTAGGAAGTTTGATGTGCCTAAATGGTTGGTTAAGTAGGTGCCTAAAAGCATCATTAACACCACTGGACCTAAGTTTAATAGCATACAAACTCTTGAAACCTAAATTGTTTTGCAACTCAATGTAGCAGCCAAGAAGCAAATGTGGTATCATGACAGTGGCTGCTCCAAACACATGACAGGGGATGCATCTCAATTGGTTAATAGCAAATGGAAACATGATGGTTATGTGACCTATGGAGACAATATCTGAGGGAAGATACTTGGTATTGGTGACATTTGGTGGAGAAGATTCAGTGACTATAAAAGATGTGCTACTAGTCGATGGTTTGAAGCATAGCCTGTTAAGCATAAGTTGACTCTATGAAAAAGGCTACAAAAATAACATTTGAACCAAAATTGTATCTTATAGCAGACTCAACTACAAGGGAGACTGTGCTAGTAGGTAAAAGGGTAAACAATGTGTATATGCTAAATGTGTCTTGCATTGATTCTAGTATGAACTATTTGTCAACAAAGAATGAAGAGACATGGTTGTGGCATAGATGCTTAGCTCATATACACATGCATCATTTGAATAGAATTGCTTCTAAAGAGTTGGTAATTGGGCTGCCTAAGCTCAAGTTTGAAAGAGATAGAATGTGTTAAGCATGTCCAAAGGGGAAACAAACTAAAAACACTTGCAAACAAAAAAAAAAATATTGTTTCTTGAATTGCTTCACATGGATATGTTTGCTCCCTCTATAACTATGACCATAGGTGGTAATTACTCTGGTCTTATAGTTGTTGATGACTATGCTCGATTTTCCTAGACTATTTTCATTGCAACCAAATATGATGCAAATCATGCTTTTAAGAGACTTGCTAAAGTTATTCATAATGAAAAAAATAATTGCATTTCTGCCATTAAATCTGATCATTGGAGAGAGTTCCAAAATCAAAGATGTCATAAGTTTTGTGAAAAGTTTGGAATTAAACATTGCTTTTCAATGCCTACAACTTCACAACAGAATGGAGATGTTGAAAGGAAAAGCAGGTCTTCGGAAGAGCTAGAAAGGACACTTTTGAATGAAACTAGTTTGCCAAAATACTTCTAGGTTGATGCAGTAAGTACAACTTGCTATGTTCTTAATAGAGTGTTAATTAGACGTATTTTGAAGAAAGCCCCCTATGAGCTGCTTAAAGGTAGAAAGTCCAACATTTCTTATTTAAAGCTTTTTGGATGTAAATATTTTACTCGGATAATGGCAAAGATATCTTGGGCAAGTTTGACTCAAAAGATGATGAGTGAATCTTCCTTGGCTATTCATTACATAGTCATGCATATATAACATATAATAAGGGAACCATGCTAGTTGAGGAATCTGTGCACATAGTATTTGATGAAACTAACTAGATAGTGTAGGAAAATGTTAAGACAGGTGCAGAAGATGATGACCTAATTGGACAAAGGCTCAGTGCAGAACTGCAGAATGAACTAGAGAAAATTGCTCAACTGCAGGAAAATCAATCAATTGATTCTATTATTCAATCGATTGAATCTGGAGCTGGTACGGACAAAGTCAATTTGGCTTTGCCTAAGAAGTGGAAAGTTCCTAGAAATCTGTCATTGGATAATGTGATAGGTAAAGTGCAGAGAGAAGTCTCAACTAAAAGATAATTGAACATCTATCATGAACACATGGCCTTTGTATCTAAATGAATACATCAATGAAGAGCTATATGTCAGTCAACCTCTAGGATTTGAATATCACAAGTCTGCTAAACGTGTTTACAGACTCAAGAGGGCATTGTATGGGTTGAAACAAGCACCTCGGCAGTGGTATGAGAGGTTAAGTAATTACTTGTTTTCTCAAAGCTATGAGAGAGGAAAAATAGATAAGACATTATTCACTAAGAAAGCATGCAATGACATTATACTTGTTCAAGTTTAGTTGGCTATTCTGATTCTGATTTTGCAGTTTGCAAATTGGATAGGAAAAGCACTATTGGAACTTGCTTGGATCAAATCCAATTTCATGGCACAACGAGAAGCAAGCTTGTGTAGCTTTGTCAACTTTAGAGGCATAATATATAGTTGTTGGAAGTTGTTGTGCACAAATTCGTTGTCTTAAGCAATATTTAAAAGATTTTTGCTTAAATCCATCTAGAATTCCTTTGTTTTGTGATAATACAAGCGCAATCAATCTAACAAAGAATCTTGTTCAGCATTCAAGAACCAAACATATTGAAATTCGCCAACATTTTATCAGAGATCATGTTAACAATAGTGACTATGAAATTCAATTTGTTGCTTCTGAAAAACAATTAGCTGATTTATTCACTAAGTCACTTGTGAACACCCAATTTCGTCTGGATAAATAAATCTATTTCAAAAAATATATTTTTAATTAATTTTCAAAGAAAATTAAAAAAAAAAGAATTATTTAATCAAACTTGAATTTTGTTAAAAAGAAAAACGTTTTTTTTTTGTCATTTTATTTTCAATCCTTTAAATAAAAATGTGTTTTTTTATCAATTAAGAAAAATATAAAAAAAATTTGCTAACTTTATTGTTTATTTTTCCCTTATTCCAAAAAAAATACAAAAAACATATATCTTTATTT
>Ga0209489_100427_pt1 | contig 77239 bp, 30 predicted proteins | sample SiratrowhiteBW_FD_187527 | JGI IMG/M metagenome (GOLD analysis project Ga0209489, IMG submission 187527) | Root nodule microbial communities of legume samples collected from California, USA - Siratro white BW (SPAdes) (version 2) | ecosystem: Host-associated > Plants > Roots > Nodule | place...
ATATATATATATATATATATATATATATATATATATATATATATATATATATATATATATATATTATATCATCCAATTAATAAGGTAATATGCGTTTTTATGAATGGAATATACTTTATGATTTTTTTATTTAAAGGTACAAACAGTGTATATTTGGAAAAAAATACTTCTGAATAATAAGTGATTTGTTTCTAAAGTATACTAAAATAAATATATAAATTTGTACCTTGAGCTAAAAAAAATTACAAGTTGCATTACTTTTAGAATGTATTGATACTCTTCAAAATTGTAATTGTTGTTATTGAAAATGAAATGTGTTTGTTGAGTTGGTAATGATATGAAACATTTCACCTTTACGAATCGAGTTCAAAATAATAATGAAAAAGCCTATTCATTGATTAATATTGAAAACCCTCTCAATTATACTCTCTTAGGCTAAATTTCTAAAAAAGAATAAGTAAAAGTAGTCTGGCTACTTTTTATACAAGTTATTTAAGACAAATTACATCACTTGAAAAATTGACATAGATATAAATACTATAAAAAATTACCTATTTTATTTCGTTTAATAAAGTGATATAAAAAACTTTTTAAAACAAAGAAAATCTAATGAAAAAAATATATGTTAGTCTCGTACATAAAAGAAATTAAAAAAAGAGAGTTTACTGTGGTACTTTGTACCAATGGACATAAAAGACTTACATTTTCTAAAATAAACTAAAATTTTTGGTATCAATTCAAAATCTATATAATACAATAAATAATTTTTGGCCAGAAAATTTAAATAATAAAACAATTAAGATAAAGCAATTTGAGAAAATCTTTCTAAACAGGATAAACATTAACTTGATAATGACTTTTTTTTTTCTTAAGTAAAGATTCAAACAAGATTCAAACAATGACAATTCATTAAAATATAAATAATATTTGAAATCTACTGTAACTATAAACAACAAAAAATACACATATCTCAAAACATTTTGTGTTCTATCATTATCACAGTCAGTTGTTTATTTTTAACAGATTCTAAAATTTATTACAAAATACACATACCTATAAAGAGAGAGTGAGACTCAACTAGTAAATGACACATGGTGCAAACTGAGACGACAACAGTGGGAGGCTGCAGGGTGGTGCAACGGTGCAATGAGGTGTTTAGGAGGCAAGTTTCTAGGTTCTCAGACAGGCCAATTTTTTATGTCTACTTAAATACCATATACAACGAACCTTTACATCGGTTTTTGATATAATCGACGTATAAAATCTGCATTTTACCAAAATCTTATCAGATTTTTCAATATAATTATTATTTCTAATAATAACACATAATAATTATTAATTTCGATGTTAATATTAGTGTTATAAGATGTGTTTATGCAGACTGATACATTTTGTTGCAGTTTTATAATTGTTATAAGTAATATAGTTTTGGTTGTGGAATATATATGTTTTATAGGTGAAGAGGTTGTGGGGTATGAAGGTCCACGACCTATGATGGGGATTCATCGTATTGTTTTCATAGTGTTTCGTCAAGCGGGTAGACAAACTGTGTATGCTCCTGGATGGCGCCAAAATTTCAACACCAGAGATTTCAGTGAGGTTTATAACCTTGGAACACCAGTTGCAGCAACCTACTTCAACTGCAAACGACAACTTGATTCTACTCGAAGAAGATAATTCCAACACTAATCAACCCAACATTAAGGTTTCATGAAGTTTTTTGAAAAATTACTATTAATCTAGTCTCTTAATAATTCACGTATCATCTTAGGTTTGGATAAAATAGTTAAAGATCATTCACTCAAGACTTGAAGTATACCAGGATCACTATTCAAAATAATCCCATTTTCAATTACTGCATATGCTTTCAAATGTAGTGGGTTGCCACTGCAGTAAGGTAAGAAAAATGTACCCCGCAAGCTATTAATATGAGATATTGTTATGTATAGTTTCATTTAATTAAAGCATACCATTAATATGACATACTATATTAATTGAAAATCGCTGATTTAGAAAAAAATATAATATATTAGTAGTGTAATAAATTAAATATTGACTTCATTAAGGTAAACTATTAAGGCTTGTATTAATAATTTAGCTCTGTCAAACATATTTATTGAAAAGATAATATATTTTAACAATAAAATAAATAAGTAATAATGAATTTTAATTTTTGGTGTAACCCACCTCAAAGCCCATTCACCAGTGGGCTTAGGTTAAGGTACAAGTTTGAGTTCAGTCTTGTCCACAGACAAACACATAATAATAATAGATCGATTTCATGAACATATCCCAAACCCAAACTCGTTCAGTATGAACTTAGATAGATGCTTTTTAACAACTCTTTTTTATTTTTTTATATCATCAACATAAAAATATCAAAATTTATATTTGGACGAACGGAAAACAATAATCAAAATATAAAAATATGTAAATAATAATAAAATAAAATGGTAGCGTGAAGTAGTAGCACAGTTGATGGCGGCTAGGAGACGAAATGGCAAATTCCAATTTTACCCTTTCCGCGCATCGTATTTTGGTGGCCTGGCTCTGGCTTTTCGGTCAACCGAAAAGCTGCACCAACTTTCCCTCTACCAACCTCGTCATAATGAGCCTAAAATGCATAATGCATAATATATAAATATATAATAAAGTTGAAGCAATACCCACTATTTGCTCGGTCGCAATTCCCAATGGCTTTCGCATCCAAGCTCTCAACACCAAACGCTGCTGCTTCCTTGTCGGAAGCGCTTCCACCCCGCGGCGGTTCTTCTCGCGGCTGCTTCCTCTCTCTCAAACCTTCTTCTTCCGCCGCAAATTACAAAATTAACCTCTCCGCTTTCCTCCGATCTCCTCACTCCCTCCCATCTAAAACCTCGTTGCGGTAAGTTTTCTCCGATCCCTCTCGCACTTTTGCCGGATCGCCATTCCTCCACGTTTTCCTTGTCCTTCCTCTCTACTTCGCCCGATCTCGCACACCGCATCCACATGCACCGCTTTTTATTTTATTTTTTTGTTTTTTTCTCCGTTTTCGTGGCTGGAATCCCTGAAGTTGAAAGCAACAGCGGGCGATCGCCATCTTAAGTATCTTAGGGCGTGTTTGGTTGGATGTGACCTGAGTGTTGGAAAGTTGGTTAGCTGAAAATAGATACAGGTTTTGATAGCTGGTACAACTTAATGCTTACTGAAGAGTAACGCGTTTTTGTTATTTATTTATTTTTTTTTTTATCTAAGATTTTCATTTCAAAAGTTTGCTTGAGATTGTTAGCCTTTTTAGAACTGCAGAATTTGTCTTTGCAATTTTCGTGCGAGTTGTCATGTGAACTGGGGATTGCATGTTAAGTATGACACGCACACGCAGACAGTGTAATTATTCTAAAATTATTAGAAAAATATGTTCGATAGATAGATGTATGATGCATAGATGTATGATGCATGTCTAGATATTTATAAGAAATCTTAAACCAAGAGAAATATATAATTGCTTTTTTGTAAATCCAGATTAAGAACATACATACATCTTTGATTACTGTAACTAATAAAAATTATTAGTAACCAATCACTTTCTCTGTTGTCTACTTATATGATTAGTATCAATGTCGTTCCTTTCTTGAAATTATCCATAAAGAAGATAAATTTCTTATTTTGGTTCATCAGGGACAATGCTTCAATGTTTTATATAAGCTATAGATAGCTTGTAGGAGACATTAGCCTATATATGCTTTGCCAAATGCCTCCTTAAGTGACGAACATTTTGAAGGCTTTGTTTTTTCTTGAACAGATCATATGGGAGGCAAATATTTGACGCTTGGTTGTTTTCATTCAGGGTTAAATGCTCTCAAAGTAATGGGAATGCAAGTCCTGCAAAGAGGACAGTGCTTCATGATCTCTATGAGAAAGAAGGGCAGAGTCCATGGTATGATAATCTCTGCAGGCCTGTTACAGATCTGCTTCCTCTAATAGCCAGTGGTGTCAGAGGTGTCACAAGCAACCCTGCGGTAATGTTTTTTTTTTTCATTATCTTTTGAAATGTTCTCCTTATTGAAGATATTTTCCTGATAATAATATTACAAAAATTAAAACTGATTAATGTTCTAAACATTTCTTGAGAGTTGTAAGATGCATTCTTTGCATGTTGCTATTCTAATCTGCTGTCTGTCCATGTGATTGCAGATCTTTCAGAAAGCTATCTCGTCGTCAGATGCTTACAATGATCAGTTCAGGTACCATGAATATCTTATATATAAATTCTGATATTTCTTTCTAAAGCTTAACAGGCAATGTAGTGGTCAGGGTACCACAAACTGTGACGCATGGATACAGATCATGTTCGTCTGTCTACAATGTGTCTTTTCAGTGTATGAGCCCATGTTTAACATAGCTTTTATCATGGGAAGCATCTGTTATTGTTGTTTTTTTCAAAAGCTCTCTCGTGGAGCTGGAGAAAGAAAGTGATTTTTCTTAAAATTTAATTGAAGCAAGCTTTCACTTGGTTGTAGTTTTGTCGGTCTATTCACAATATATATGCTTAGTGTAGTTAAACTAAACTACACTGATGTGACACTCCTTAGTTCCAATTTTTCACGGGATGGGCAGCTCGTGACTGCGTTAAGTATATTGCTGTGTCTGTTTTAGGTCTAACATTCCTGCAAGTTTAATGTATACTGTTATCAGCAGAAGAAAAATATTAAGAAAGGGAGAAAATAATGGTTTTCGGTCTTATGGATACGTTAGTAACTGTCTTATTGGTGTACGTTGCACTATAGTCTAGCAATGTCCTTCCTACTCTTATAGCTAAGAATAAATTACTTAATCATGCAGGGAACTTGTGCAAGCTGGGAAAGACATTGAAAGTGCATACTGGGAACTTGTAGTGAAGGATATCCAAGATGCTTGCAAACTATTTGAACCAATCTATGATCAAACAGATGGTGCTGATGGCTATGTTTCTGTTGAAGTATCTCCCAGGCTCGCTGATGATACTGAGGGAACCATAGAAGCTGCGAAATGGCTTCATAAAGTGGTTGACCGCCCCAATGTGTATATTAAGATTCCTGCTACAGAGGCATGTGTGCCTTCAATTAAGGAAGTTATTGCTAATGGGATAAGTGTGAATGTGACGGTGAGTTTGCGCTACATCCTTTTTAAATTAAATAAATTATTATTGTATTTAGTTATGGTTTGCTATTCTAGATTGGCTTATAGGTACTCTTGATAAGTGACCCTTTAGATTTTGTCATTACTACCATAACAAATTGTACTGTTATTATAAGCTCATGCTCGTGTCTGGTAGGAATTTGAAAGACTTGGTCTCCAAATGTCCTGAACAGTGACATTTGTCGTGATCTCTTTCACTTGCGTGGCTTGCGTGGTTCAAGTCTAATATGTTTCTGGTATTTGTGTGTACAGCTGATATTCTCTCTCGCAAGATACGAAGCTGTTATTGATGCTTACTTGGATGGTCTTGAGGCATCTGGGTTAAATGACCTCTCTAGAGTAACAAGTGTTGCCTCTTTCTTTGTCAGTCGAGTTGACACTCTCATTGACAAGGCCCTTGAGAAACTTGGCACCCCAGAGGCCCTTAATCTACGTGGCAAGGTAACTGTTTATTGTTTACCAAATTTCTATTCTTGTCTTTGGATTTATTACACCCGTGAATGTCAAATATTCTCATAGCCAAGGCACATTGAATTTTACAGGCAGCAGTAGCCCAAGCAGCATTGGCTTACCAGCTCTACCAAAGGAAATTTTCTGGTCCTAGGTGGGAAGCTCTAGTTAAAAAGGGGGCCAAGAAGCAAAGGCTCCTCTGGGCCTCAACTAGTGTCAAGAATCCTGCCTATCCTGACACCTTATATGTTGCACCTCTTATTGGACCTGACACTGTAAGCAATCTTATTTTTTACTTCGTCCGTCTGTTTATAGTTATTATAGTTGATCCGAGGCAAATAATGGACTCTAAGTTCGGCCTTGATTGTGTTAAGGAACTTAAAGATCAAAGGGTTTACTAATCTTTTTCGTTGTATCTCATAGCAACATCTTCTTCTTACTTGTCAGGTATCAACCATGCCAGACCAAGCCCTTCAAGCATTTATCGATCATGGTGTTGTTTCCAGGACAATAGACTCAAATGCATCTGAAGCTGAGGGAATATACAATGCTCTCCAGAAATTGGGTATTGACTGGGGCACTGTTGGTAACCAGCTTGAACTTGAAGGAGTGGATTCGTTTAAGAAGAGCTTTGACAGCCTCCTAGATTCTCTGCAAGAGAAGGCAAACTCTCTTAAGTTGGTCAGCCACTGAAGTGTGATCGTCATGGTTAGTAATGCTGTGTATGATGCCATTTATGGATTAATAAAAGGCAGTAGCTGTGCACTCTGCTGCTTTAAATGTGCTTCATAGAGTCATTTAGACGATAGTTCTACGATGAATGGGAAATTGTCTGCATGAGCGTTTTTTGTGATTTCATTCCTTTGTGCTTGTGATGCCAGTTATGTGTCAACTCTTACATTTTAGTTCCAATATTTGATCAAAAGGTCCCTTCCCTTGACCAAATCAAGTCATTTCTAAGATGAAGGCTTAGACCCTAAACATTGTGAAAACGACGTATAAGGGAAATTGAATTTGGTAAACTGCCTCAGAGGGTAGTTGCTACGTGCTCCTCAATTTATTTTCTTTCAATATGGAAAGTTTTATTTATAATTTGAAGTATCATGTCAATCTAAAAGTCATCACAATGTTGAATTCCACTTTAGTCAGTCCCAAAGTTATAAGGGATGCATCAAGTGATTTTTTGCTGTTCCTGACATACAAAAAAAAACAGGCCCAAATAGAGCAAAACTTGCAATGCCCACAACACACCATACAAGTTTATACTGACAAACTGTTTTAGCTTATAGAAAATGGGCCAAACCATCTTGTGAGGTTTTTAGGATCTTCTGATTGCATGTTCAAAATAATCTTAACTTACCATGACAAAAAAGAGGACAGGTAAATGTTATTTCACTGACATTAATTCTATTTTTAATTTCTGTAAAAAAATCTTAAACATAGTTATAGTTATGAATTTCTTTTATCCTAAAATTATACTCAAACAGCTTGACGAATCTCTTATTATCACATAATCCTATAAAACCTAGTAAAAAAATAACCATTTTAGAAACTCAATAAATGAAAAAAATCATAAAAGTAGTTCAGTTTAAATCTATGAGAAAGAGATAGATTACGGGTGAGAATAACGAATAGTGCACTTTTTTATTAGCGTAAGACGGTCTTCTAGCAAAGACTAAAATTAATGTACTCGCTAATTAATTTTTTTTAATATAGGTTTTGTTTGTAACAAACTTTTCTATATACACTTTAAAAAAATTGAAATTTATTACTCTACAAATTAAAATTAGTTCATGCTCAAAGAAATATTGCAAAAAAATTTCTATAATTTCTCTAAATTTTTATATGCTTAACTAATTTAAATTTAAATTTATATAAAAATTCATTTTTTTTCCTTATTAAAAGTATTAAGGAGAAAGTCATTCCAACAAACTCATACTTCACTAACTCATTATTAAAGAAATGTCTTTATGAAAAAAAAAATTTAAAAATTACTAATATTAGAAACATGACTTGAGTCCTACACTAAAAACTAAGCCACACTTTAAACCTTATAATAAGTGGCCGAAAAAAGTTTAACGATAACTGAAACTGTTAAGAGTAATTTAATAATTGTTCAATAATAGATTTTTGCTTGCTTCAGATAAAACACGCAGACGAGTAACTTTGTTTTCAACATTTTAAATTCGGGCTAAACTTGTTTTTTTTTTTCTTATCACGTTAATCCATTAGCTCACAAACAAAGTTTCTAACTATGTTGGATACAGAGGCTATAAAACAAATGTTTTCAAATTGCAAAACTAAAAAGTTAATGTTAAATTTAAAAATAAAAAAAAGTCATCTAAAATTTGAAGGACTAAAAAATATTTCATCAATTGTTTGATGAATTTTTTGTTGAAACAATCCTTTTAATAACAAATATGCAAGTTGAAAAAACTAAAGAAGCCACTTGAGTTGAGAAAGGGAGTAATATTATAGTTACATCAGAAGAAGCCACCCAAATTTTCACGTTTACCTTGTGAAGTCTTTACTTTTAAAACCTAGACACAACTAGAACTACAAATGCATGTGCTCATCTCAAGATATATTGCATTATTTAAGCACAATAAGGTGATGTTGAAATTTTGAGTTTATATCAGTACTCGTGTTAAATACTATACTTGACTCTTTTAGACATGACCAATCATGTGTACAAGAGGATTCATTTCAGATAAGTGGAAGGTCAAAATCTAGTTAGTGTGGAGAAAAAGGACCACAACATTGAAGTACAAGAATTTAAAACCAAGCACAAAATTTCAAGCATCTGACCAATCCCCAACCTCCCTCATTCATACGAAAATTTATGTGCATCTATATTTTCATGCTGAACAAACCCCAAAATTCTTAAGCAAAGAGATACTGGGAACAAGATTTGAAATAAATTATTACTACTAACATGCAAGCACCAATCAATGACAGCAATGGTGCCAGCCACCATAGCAGGTGACCATAAATGCACTGTTTTCAATCGTTTACATTGATGTTGAAGTGGTGTACTGCCATTTATTGTGCATGGCTGGTTTCAAGGTGTTAGTTGAACCTTCCTTTAATAGTGGTCCCTTTCCCGAACTGTATCAAAAAGGATCAACTGGTAAGAATTCTTTCAATTTTAACTCTTCCACCATGTATTCATACACAAGTACAAAAAAAGTCACATACATTTATCTGTCACACTCAGAAATAACTCCGCTTAAGGAAATGTAGGGTCCAAACCTACATCACACAACTGAGCTCTTTTTCTTTGATTTTCCTACCCTGAGAAGAATTAATTAACTTCCATAAGTAGAAGAGCAAGGACAACCAAAAAAGTAGTAGAAGTTGGTGGCTTTAGTGTCCATATTTCAGAATGATTTTTCCCACCCTTTTGCTTTTTCCTTAGTGATTACTGAAGAGATGGATCCATGACCCTTTTCATGTGTTGTAAGTTGTTGATCTGAAGATTGAGATTGAGGAAAGGTAGCAGCTAGTGTTGTGTGTTAAGAGTGATGGAGAGCTCCGAGATCAAGTCACCACCAGAAGGCTCCCTTGAGGGGACACCAGCCACTTCAATGAACAACAGAAAGAAGCTAGCCATTTACTTCATTGAGTCTGAGGATAGAAGAATGGCCTTTGGTCGTGGCTACACAGCAGGATCTACACCAGTTGATATCCATGGCAAATCCATTGTTGATCTTTCAAAGACTGGTGGTTGGATTGCAGCCTTCTTTATATTTGGTACACACACATATACTATATAGTCTCTCTTACTTTTACTTGTTATGAACTTATGATTTATGAATACTTTCAAGATAACATTCTATGTGGTTTGTGTGGTTGTAGGGAATGAAATGGCAGAAAGAATGGCTTATTTTGGGCTTTCAGTTAACATGGTTGCATTTATGTTTTACGTGATGCATAGACCATTCACGAGTTCATCCAACGCAGTAAACAATTTCTTAGGGATATCACAAGCTTCCTCGGTTCTGGGTGGTTTTCTAGCAGATGCATATCTTGGACGCTACTGGACCATAGCTATCTTCACTACAATCTATCTTGCGGTAACAAAACAATACCATTCTTCTTATCCATGGAACATCACATCACATGACGTGTCTTGTACTACTCACAGTAGATTAATAATATCTCTCATCAAATTCGACGGTACCTTCTAAAATTTAATGGTTTTGGTGCAGCTGTTCTAGATTTTTCAAGATACCAATTCAACCCTCATTTAATATATGGTTTTATTCAGTGGATCATGTCAAATTTCATGGAATTATTGATATAATTTTATCTAAAATATTTCAAAAAGGCAATTATTATTTATTTTCATTCATCTTATTTTGCTATTAAGACTTCTTTATTACAACAACAGTAATAAATATACATTTCTTCACATGTGTTTATGTAAACATTTTGATGGACTTGTATAATTGGATTTTTATGCACAGGGTTTGACAGGAATAACACTGTGTGCAACAATAGGGAAGTTTGTACCAAACCAAGAAGCTTGTGACCAATTTTCTCTGCTACTGGGAAAGTGCGAGCCAGCAAAAACGTGGCAAATCACATACCTGTACACGTTTCTATACATAACAGCGTTTGGAGCAGCAGGGATAAGGCCATGCGTGTCATCTTTTGGAGCAGACCAGTTTGATGAGAGAAGCAAAAACTACAAGGAACATCTTGACAGATTCTTCAACTTCTTCTATCTGTCAGTGACCATAGGGGCGATTGTGGCCTTCACAGCAGTGGTGTACGTGCAGATGCAATATGGGTGGGGATCTGCATTTGGGTCACTGGCAATTGCCATGGGCTTATCGAACATGGTGTTCTTCATAGGCACTCCCTTGTACAGACACAGGTTACCAGGAGGGAGTCCTCTCACTCGGGTTGCTCAGGTTTTGGTGGCTGCATTTCGAAAGAGAAATGCCCCTTTTTCAAGCAGTGACTTCATAGGCTTGTACGAGGTTCCTGGCAGACACTCTGCTATCAAGGGAAGTCGAAAAATTACTCACACTAATCATTTCAGGTCATTTTTCGCCATAAAGCTCTAAACTTTTTGCAGTTTATGATAAAGGGTGTAGGATTAGATACTTGGTGCTTGTGTTTGTTTGCATGATTTCACCTTTTCTATTTTTTCTATAATTCATGATAAAGGGTGCAAGATTAGATAAGTGGGACTTGTGTTTGTTTACATGATTTCACCTTTTCTATTTTTTCTATAATTCATGATAAAGGGTGCAAGATTAGATAAGTGGTGCTTGTGTTTGTCCACATGATTTCACCTTTTCTATTTTTTTTTTATATTTTTGTTTTTGCTTAAGTATACCTTTTTATTGATGTAAAATAGAAACAAAGATTTTTTTTTTTAAAAGAAATCTCAATTTATTTAACTAAAATATATAATATTTTACTTGTATTCAATCATATTTTGTAGTTAATAAATTGAACAAAAGTATTTTTTCATTTTACATTAATAAAAATTATACTTAACTTTAAAAAGTTGTTACCTATTTTAACATAAGAATTATAATTAAATATAAATTAAAAAAAAAACTACAAACTAAAAAAAGAAAAAAGTGAAGTAACTTGGTCTAACACGACTTTGGACTTCGTATTAATAAAATAAAATAATGAAGAAAAGAAGACTTATACTTAAGTGGATACAACTAGCATAACTTTACTAAATTACGTTACAAAAGCTACCTATCCCTAAACTTATTGAATGTCATACATTTTTAAAAAATTTACCTATTGCGATTAATTTCACAAAACGATTAAACTTTTATGGTGAAAAATATTTGCTATACGTACTTTAACGTGAGTTTTTATGATAGAAAAATGCAAAAGATGTAAAATGGATTTTCAACCAAACGATATTCTGCAGAAAAATGTTTGGTAAAACTGATAGAAGGGAGAGACAGAAACATAAATGTGAATTGTGTAGTGAGAAATGTTATGTTGAGTTGTGTGGTTTTGGATGGCACATATGATCAGGTTTCTTGACAAAGCAGCTCTGCAATTGAAAGAAGATGGTGGCAATCCCAGTCCATGGAGGCTCTGTACGGTGACTCAGGTGGAAGAAGTGAAGATCCTTCTGAAACTCATCCCCATACCAGCATGCACAATCATGCTCAACGTGGTTCTCACAGAGTTTCTTACTCTCTCAGTTCAGCAAGCATACACTTTGAACACCCACTTGGGTCGTTTGAAACTCCCAGTTACATGCATGCCCGTGTTCCCAGGCCTCAGTGTTTTTCTCATACTCTCTCTCTACTACTCCCTCTTTGTCCCCATCTTCAGACGCATCACGGGTCATCCACAAGGTGCATCTCAGCTTCAGAGGGTGGGAATAGGGTTGGCAGTGTCCATTCTATCAGTTGCATGGGCTGCAATATTTGAGAGGTACAGAAGAAACTATGCAATAAAGCATGAATACGAGGCTATTTTTCTCACTGCTATGCCTAACCTAAGTGCATATTGGTTGCTGATCCAATACTGTCTCATTGGGGTGGCTGAAGTGTTTTGCATTGTGGGGTTATTGGAGTTTCTCTATGAGGAAGCCCCTGATGCCATGAAGAGCATAGGGTCTGCATATGCTGCACTTGCTGGTGGCTTGGGTTGTTTTGTGGCAACTATCATAAACAACATCATTAAATCTGCCACTGGGAACATAGACAAAGGGAAACCTTCTTGGTTGTCTCAGAACATCAACACTGGCAGGTTTGATTATTTCTACTGGCTTCTCACAGCTTTGAGCTTACTCAATTTTTGCATCTTCATATATTCGGCACACAGATATAAGTACAGGGCGCAGCATGATCATGAGATGGAGAAACATGAAATGTCACACGTTGGAAGCTCCTAGTTACCAACACAATAAAGTGCTGTCTTTGTTTCATTCAATAATAACTTGTAATAGGTTTTCTTTCTATGGTTAAAAGTTACTATTTCATAGAGGTTGAAAAGGCAAAGTAGTTAGGGAGTATTCTGCATAAGATAATGGATTTCATTGTGAAGGACTGTTACTCTCCCCAGGGTAACTTGGTTACATTAAACACATGTAAGCAAAGATTATAAAAAAGATAATTTTCTTTCATATAAAAGTTTATGCAGGTTAGTGAATAATATATGAATTTCAATGAATCTTTAAAAATAGTTCAAAGCAGTTTCTTAAGAATATTGTCTGTGGTAATGGTACTCTGCAGTTCATGGCCATTCATCTCAAGGTTTTATGGATCATCTAATTAACAGTATCGTAAATTTTTAACTGAATTTTAGTTTTGTTAACAATTGGATCAATATTGTAAGTTTTTTAAATTTTAGTAATTAAAATCACGAAAAGTAATTGATCGACCAAACTGCATATTTTCTAAATTTAGGAATTACAATAAAAAATAGAAAAACTAAAATTATTGATTAGAAATTAAAAAAAGTTAATGCTAAAGTTATAATGTTTACTCTTAAAATCAAATAAAAAAAAGTTTCATTCATCTAATTAATAAATTTTTAGTTTCTTATACGTTTAAATAGAAAAAAAAATTATATTAGGCCAGGCGGTATTAATAAAAAAGAAAGACCTGAATACTTTGTTTTATTCAATTAAATAATACTTGAAATGATATTTATACTCTAACTTTAGAAATTATTTATAATTTTAAAGTGTCTTGAATTGGTTTTTCACTTCAAGTTTGAAATGAAAGAAAGGTTAAAAGGTCCAAAAATTAAAGATTTATTAAAAATTTATCGTTCTTTCAAGCATTTAATTGCAATAATTATTTGTTCAAAACCTTATTTTCTTAAAATTTTGTTTCACTAAATTAAACGGTATCATATATAGAATATGACAGAAAACTTCTTCTGCAAGTGCATTAGTTTAATCACTATTACAAATATTATAATTGTTGTTTCACTTTAGTATCATTTGCATAACAAAAGTAAAAGAATCATTTTTTGTATCTCTATATTAAAAAATGACAAAAAACAGAAGTTAAATAATAGCGAGTGTTCGAAAATAATCATATATAAAGTAAAATTAAATGTAAAAGTACCAGAACTATAACATTGAACATTTAAAACATTTATACTGTTATGTTACAGTTGACGTTGTGAATCAAATAGAACCTATTCGAGATAAGAGATTTATGTTACAATTTTTAAGAAAAAGTCAATAAGAATCAAAGGATCAATTGAAGGACCAAGATGGTATGAGTGCTGTCAATTCACTACTTTATTGTAATGAGCAGTGCAATGGAACCCACCAAATAATACAGTATAGTCTGTCGAATGAGAAATCGTAACATCATATAGATAACTATTTACTATATTTTTTTTATACAATTAAGTTTTTTAATTTGTAAAAAAAGTTAATGAAATATATATCACTTAAAGAATTGATTGGACCATAACAGTTTCAAAGATGCAATAATTTCTTCCAAAAGAAGAATTATTATGTTCAGCTGGTTATCATATATTAGGTTGACCTGAGTAATCGAATTCAATCATACTCACAAATCGAGTTAGATTTGGTTCATAGATTTCATTAGATTTTGGAAACATTGCATACAATTTGACCTAACTATATTGAAATATAAAATATAAATCATATTATTTTTATTAGGTTGGTCTCTTTGAGCTTTCGAGTTGAAATTGTAAGAAAAAAAAAAATCATAGACAATTCATCTCATCAACCAACATACACTACTCATTATAAACATTCCCTTCATCAACAATTATACAAGTTCACCTTTATTTATTCATTATATTCTTCATGCTTATGGACCCTCTCAAGCACCTCAAATAAAATTTACATTTTTCTTGTAAAATCTACAATATCAAGAATAAATACAAACTTCGATTAATTTTAGAACATCTTGGTAAATAATTTAAATTCATTTTCAAAGCATTCAAACTCAAAGTCTTTTAAAATAAATTCATACAAAGTCCAAATAAATTAAGTGTATCAGTATCCTTTTTATTTAAGTTTTACACAACCTTTCTAATGTAAGTAGATTTTATTGTTAATATACATATTAATTAGAAGATGATATTTGTATTTAAGTTCAGGGGGTGAGAATATAAATTTCACGATTGATTACATAATAAACATTGTGGGGGCTTTTGGGTTCTCGGCTGAAACAGTGAGTTTAGTAAGTGCATATATAGTAATCTAAAAAATTATTTTCTTATTTTCACAAAAATAAACCAGATTCATTCTCCTTTATGTTTTTTTTCCTTCCTTCTCCTCTATTAAAGTCAGACCTATATAATATATTCTTTCTCCCCTTAAGGTTTTCTATCTACAAGTTAACTAAGAAATATAGAACATTTGCATAGAGAACTTCTGTTTCTTTGGTAAGTTTCATGTCTTCAGTTTCCATTTCCTTCTCAATGGAAATCATGCCTGGCTTAAGATTAGTTTGTTGCAGGGAGTTTTTTTTTTTTTTTTTTTTTTTTTTTTTTTTTTTTTTTTTTTTGTTTTTTTTTTTTTTTTTTTTTTTTTTTTTTTAATTTTTGAATTCAATATTTGAGTGTTCGATGGCTAGGATTAGAGTTTTAGAATAGTGATTAAGGGCTTTCTTGTTTTTTGATTTTCTCCTTTTCTTCAGCTCTCGTGTTCCTTAAGATACAAGGAAAAGGAAAATGTAAGTTAGGAAAACATAAGTTCAGAGAAACTATATTTATTTTAAATTACATTTTAGCTTAGAAGTAATAATTTCATTTTGAAGGTTTAAGATCAAAGTGACATTTTGTTAGATTGTTTTATTTGAGAAGCCAATTTAATTTGATGAGAAGGAATCAGTTTTGATTTTAAAGTAAGTCTTGATCCTTAATAGTGTTTAATGATTGAGAAATTTATAAATGAATATATGAACATAAATAAACGTTAGTTGTTGTCATATGTGCATGTATTTAGACTTGAGATATGCTAGATTCAGAGTTCTACCCTGGAATTATAGTTTGGTTTTATATATAGTGAAGTTCAATATTGATGAATTTTAGAAAATTCTTAACCGTTTCTGTTTTCTACTTTGACTTCCAATCAAGTATTTTTTTTTTATTTTTGGTGAAAATTTGTGTAAGATTTCTCATTTTAAAAAAATTCTATAATACCAATGTGACGTTTGATATATTTGTCAAATTTTAAATTTTATTAAGTAGGTGATATTTTCATGTATTCTTCAAATGAGAAAAATCTAATTCAAGTGATAAATATGTTTAGAAGAAAAAAAAACTCTCATAAGGAGGTTATTTCTCAAGCAACACTCTACCTGGAAAAAATGATTTATTTCTCAATATCACATTTAAGTAAGAATAAGGATATTGTTCCGTCAATATATCTTTGTGTTTTATCTTTATTAGTTTTAGAGGTTTCCAATAGTGGCATCTCATAATGAAAAATTCTTATTCAAGTTTATATGACTATGGTTATAACTACATAATATACAATGTTGATGGATGAAATTGTATGCAATTAAATCATTTATGTGAATGTTTAAAAAGTGGTTAACAATAAGTAATCAAACAGTTTTTTTTTTTTTTTGTGAGTATAATGTGTGTTTTGAGTTATGAAATGTATTTATAATATATTTAGGCCTTTATTGATAACAGAAAAATAGAAATAAATGTATCAAATAGTAAAAAATTAATAAAATTTTCTACTACGAGTTTATGAGTTATGAGGAAAAAATAATACAAAGCACTAATCTTGACAAATAGTATAGTTGCCCAATTAGTCAAATTAGCGTAAGATAATTTTATTAATTTTTATAAGGATAATTCAGCAGTCAAAATTTTGTGAAATGTATGGAATATATTTTGATCTAAAATCTTCCAATAATATAATTTTATAGAAATAGTCAAATCTTAGATTTTTTTAGTATAATTTGTGTTTTGGGTAGGCATAATTGTATACAAAATACTTTATTAAAGCAATTGTCTACTCTTGTATAATTTTTTCTATTAAAATTATATTACTTATTATTCTTATTAGTTTACCTTATTATTATTATATATATATATATATGAATGGTAGTAATGATGATGTGTTAGCACCAGAATAAATAACATTACTTAGTTACCAAATATAGAATATTATGAATATGCATCAGAAATTTTATTTCCAACTTTCGCTATCATATATTCATACATATATGTATATTAATTTCTTTACTATGTGTAATAATGTATGGATTGTAATTATATATATATATGGACAAAATGTTAATAATTATAAAGATAATGAAATTGTTACAACAAAAATCTAATTTAAGTAATAAAATATATTTAGTCAATAGCAAAGCTAATAAAATCCAACCCAATCTTTAAGAAAATAATAATTCCTGAATTATTAATTCCCCTGACTTATACATCAATGTACTTTTATAATTGTCATCCAATATATAAACTCATTAATATATTTTATATTATTCTAATTTCATTATGACATTTTAATTTGAGCGAAAATAGTTGCTATTGCTATTGGGATATTAATATAATTTGCTTTTATAATTTAAATTCATCCATGTGAGATGAGAATCGTTTTTATTTTGTGCAATATAACATTACATCTATAAATCAAATATGAATTAGAGAATCTGAAAGGGAGAAGAGGATAAAGGAGTAGTTTAAGTTATAAGTGAGGGTTTAGGTATAAAGGAAAAGTAAGTTAATTTAATAAATACTGAATCTCAAAGATGGAAAATGTTTATTGCATATATTTGATGTTGTTTTATAGTAAGGAAGAATTGAATGTTGTTGAAATGCCTCTGAATAGAACAGAATTTGGAGCATAAAGAACACGTGCTATATATCATCTGCATTTTATTTTTATTTTTCAAATGGTGACCCATTCAAGCCCCGCGTGCGTGTGTGTTTTGTATATTAGTTTACTAAATTAAAAAATATTTGAGTTAAATTTATTACATTATTAATAAAGTGTTGATGCATGTAGTATAAGAAATATTGTTAATAAAAGCTGAAAAATAAAATTTAATTATTTCTATTGTATTGGAAAAGATAGTTAATACTGTTAAGAAAATAGTTTTGAATCCTATTTTCATAAAATATAAGTGTATAATTATTAGTTGCTTTTATATAAAAATATTAATTATCTTATTAGTCAGTGAAGAAACAGACACTTTAGATTTACGACAGATACGTTATCTATTCATATGTTAAAATGAAGTCAAAATCCATTCCCCTTGAACTTATAAATATATACCCTGTAAATGAAGCTAATGTATTAATATATTTTAGTAATATATCACATTTTAATTTCAACAAAAGGAGACATGGAACTATGAACAATATAAAAAAATATTATATAGTTACAGATTTTCTTTTAAAGAAATTGATTCCTTGAGCTTTGTCATTCCCCACTAACACCAAATATATTACTTTAAAAAAATTGAAAAGATAGTGAGAAAAAAATAGTGCTTACTCAGTATCTGACCCACTAAAGGATATATCATTATCTGCTTTATCTGACAATACCAAAAAAAATTGGATTGTTTCGTCAAATCTTATATGACAAATTAGTGAAAAGTGTTAATGTCCCAAGCTACGAAGTACAAACAAGATATTTTTCAACCGAAAGTAATAATCGATATATAATAAATATAACATATTAAACACAAGGGAAATCGTAATACCAAGAACTATTGTTAAAAATAAATTATGAAGAAAGATTAAACTTATTTAAATAACTGCTTTAACCTGTAAAAACAAAAATCAAGCTTACTATAAGATGTATAATAAAATACAAAACATATTTTTAATGACATAAAAGTTTCTACTGTTTCACTTCTCTCTTGCGTAATTTATCAAATGTGTAGTCACCGATTTGACGTATTAGTCATCGTTAGCGGCGACGAAACATTGATTACAGCTAAACTTTTAGAAAGTTAATATTTTGTAAAAATGAGTTTGAAAGGACAGGCATTTGGTTGGTGTTGTTACCCTAATAAGAGATATATAAAGATTGTGTTTTTATGAGCTTATTTTAAATTCTATTTTTTTTTTCACAGTTCTGATCGAATTTCTTTAATTCTTTGTAGATTAAAAAATAGTTACTAATTTCTGATCTAATTTCTTTAATTCTTTGTACATTAAAAAAAATAGTTACTAATGAAAAAGGACATGTTACATTATACCATGCACAAAGACAATGATAATATTTTTAAATTTATTATTTCACTTTTTTTAATTTCACATTAATTAAAAATATTTTTTTAATAATTTATAAATAAGTGTAACTCTTATTTTATAAATTAGTTTTGTAAAATTAAATTAAACTTAAAATTTATTTCTTAAAATTATATTAAAATATATTAAAATTGTTGAATTTATCAAATCACTGTTAATATATTATTAGATCATAATCTCATATTTAAATTGAAAAGTCTAAATATAAAAAAATAGGTTAGAAATCTAATATCAATTAAAATTAAGATCTTTTAATAATTTATAAATGTAAACAAATCTTTCTCATAAATTAATTTTATAAAATTAAATTAAAATTAAAATTTATTTTTTAAAATTTTATTAAAAATAATTAATGACAATACTTATCAATTCATTCATCTCAATCATAAGCACTCATAATTAATATACTATTATCTGTGATGCTTAATTAATCATGTCAATATAATAATTTAATTTATCTGTCACACCCATTTCTTTTCAAATAATTTATATGTCTTCAGATTTTCATTTACGCTCAAAGTTTAAAGCAAAATTCATCATTGATTAAGAGGTTGAACAAAGCTTCAATTATTAAATTATAATCAAATCAGTATAGATAAAACAACGTTTGAATAAATATAAAGCAAATTTTCATTTCTCCCCCACATTAGAGTCTTTTAATGCCGAATATGACGTTTTAAATGTCAAAGCACGATTTACACATATCTGTTACTAAATTACTAACATCACATCACAATGATATGTTTTTTCAGAGACTGATATTGTGGCAACCCAAGAAAAAGTCTTATTTGTCGATATTCTGGTGAAGTTAATTTGAGACCGATCGTAAAATTTTCATCATGTTCTTTTCATCATTTTTAGTTTATCAATATGTTGAATTTTAGGTATTGCAATGTTGATTGATTGTTATGTTTTAGTCTGTTCGATATTTAGTATATAAAAAGTGAGTTAAGTTAGCTTGTCTTTGTATAAGAATTGAATTGTTAGTCTAATTTATAAATAATTCATATGTGGGTTTGTGGTTAATTTGGATTAGTAAATTCTTAAAAAGGTTAATTTAAATATTAAAATAATACTTTTATTTTAATATTTAATATTCTTTTTCGAAGTCATTATTATTAATAAAATTTAAAGAAATAAATAAATATAAAATTTATATCTATATCGAATTAAATATGTGAAAGTATAATTATTTTATAAACAAGACATTTGTCCAAGTTAAAAAATTATAGTAATTAATTATTATTGTTATGTTTTGATTTTAAAAGTTATTGTTTTATGTTAACAATATTAAAATATAGTAGATTTTTTTATTAAAGACCAAGGGGTTAATCCATCTTGTCTCATCATCGACTTGTTCTGATTACAGATTATGTGAAACTGACCTAAACAGGTTAAAATATTTAATCTACCTCACAATTTTTTTGCTAGAGACATGCATGACCTTATTCACATTACTGTTCCTAAATACAAGTGAAGTTAGAAATATTACTCTCATAATATGTTTTTAATTAATTCTATTAAAATTATTTACACGTTTAAATGTTTCTTATATATATATATATATATATATATATATATATATATATATATATATATATATATTATAAATTTTTAATTTTGATGAGTCAATAGTTTTTGTTTAAAATATTTTTTTAAATTATTATGAAAAATTCTTATTTGAGTGTATTCTATTTATTGTTTAAAAAAAATATATATATATAAAACAGTATAGAAATTTTTATAGGTAAATTTAAAATAGAAAAAAGCAACAGCATTTTGTCTTGATAAAATGATAAAACTGAATTAATTTAGAAATCTTTTAGCAGCTGTAAATAATTATTAATATCTCACAACTGAATAGGGTAAACATTAATATTATTACATTAACCGCTCTACAGTTTCGTGAAATTACACCCTTTTTTTCTTGTTTTTTAACATTTACAACAATATCTCCAATAGGAAAAAAAAAAAAAAAAAACCGTGATGTTTTTCTGGCCATTGAGAGTTAGGGGCAGTATATAAAAGGTCTTAGTGACGTTTTTCAGACAAATTAAAAAGGTTACTCTGAGAGTAAAAAATTAGGAGAATTTATGTAATTTCACAAAATTTCAAGAAGTATTTGAGTAATTTATTTAAGATTTCATATTTTATCCTATTGTAAATTATTTCTTAAGTTTAGAATAATTATTTAAAAAATATTAGTGATTTCTAGTTAGTTTTGTTTATAATTAACAGTACAAAATATTTTATGCTAATAATTAGATAAATTAAACCATAATCATATTACTCTTTCTAGAAAAATAGCTTGTCTCTTAAAACAAGCTTATATAAATTAAACTCTATTTTAATATAATTTTGTTACTTAATTATTGGGCATGGGCCACGTACAGCCACCAGTTGAACAGTGTTAACATTAAAGAATTTTATATATTTTGATGCTTTTGGGTCTGTTTAAGGTTTGTGGAAGTCAAGTCAAGCAAAAGATTTGTGCAATGAGGCATGTATTACGTACACAGATAGTTTTCAACAAATGCTCCAACTTTTTTTTTTAATGATAAAGTTTCAATTTGACAATGATATGTTACAATTTATAAATCAAAACCACGAATTAAACCTAAAAATAAAAAATAAAATAAATGGTAGTAGACATCATAATCAACCTAGAGTTCCGCTTTTAATGGAATCTAATAATTGAATGATGTGTTTACACCACAGAATCATGAAGTGGAAACAAAATAACCTTCAAAAATTCATTCATACAATAATCTTTTTTATTCGATTATAATAATTCCCAAATCAAAATCGTTGACTGTGATCCTGACCGGTATTAGCATCTGAAGAATCTCTAATAAACTCATAATTGAGATTTTGCATGTTTAATCAATATTTTTTTTTTTTTTGTCTAGTTAGAAATACAACCAGACTTGTTCTCACTAAAGGTATTTAATTATCTTGCACCAAAATCTATCTTATATGGCTTGCTAAGTTCATCATCATATATAAAGACAATCTAATTGCATTTAATATATAGTGTCTCGTTAGAAAGTATTTTGAGAAGACTACAAAACAAATTTAAGTATGATAACTTTAATTCAAGTAGTAAATATGCTATAATTGTTGACATTTCATATAAAGACATGTGTATTAATATTTTAAGAACTAATTTATAAAGTTCTATTGAAAATTTATAATAAGATGTATTCTATCCAAAGTTAACTTTTTGGTAATTGATAAACACATTTTTACTTATATTTAGGATATTTGATCACTCTTCTTTTAAATTATAACTTAAATAAATTCATTATTTTAATCAAAATTTACCTAATTAGATTTATTTAGACTTTAACTATAAATATTAATTCATTTAGATTTTTAATACAACTAATGATCTAATTTTTATTGTAATAGGTGGTTTTGTGAATGATTTTGTTATACTGATTAGTCAAAATCTAATTCGTTTATTTGAAACAAATTTAGAAAAAAAATTCTATCAAATCTGAAATTATATATATATATATATATATATATATATATATATGTGAGTATATATGAGATGATAAAAAAAATAGTATTCGAGCATGTAAATTTAAGGTTGTAACTGATTAAAGAAAACAGTGAACGCTGTCAAATAAATGATATATGAAATACACCTCTAAAGAAAAAAAAAACAATCTTATTTATACGCAATAATTTATAATTAAATAATGGTATAAACATTTCAGTACATTCTAATTAAATTTTTAAATGAATAAACCTCTTTATTCGTGCATAAAGTTGAAATTTGAAACATGGAACACTTTATTTAAACATAATTAAAATTTCTGAAATGCCATGCACTAGTTGTGCTCTGGTGACAGATGCTTTAGCACAAATGAGGATTCTAGTTTTATTTATTATGATTATTATTTTCAAAGGAAAACTTTCCATTGTTAGTGTTAAATGAAAACTTAATCCGAATATGCCGAATCGAATCAACTGAATAGAAAAAAGAAAGAAGGAAACATGATGACGTTAACATGATTAATTAATTTGAAATAATCCCATTATCCAGTTCTAGTAAAAAAATCAACCTTAATGGCCTTATTACACATCATTATGATTGCAGATAAAAAGAATACATCATTATGATAACTTTTTATAATGCATTGTTGTGGAAGTGCCTAAATATACTAGTGCTATGAATGGGTCAAATCTAAATTCACTGTTATGGATTTCAACACACTCTAAGATTGATTGTATTCTTAGCTTTTATGACCGTTTCCTCTTAAACTTTTTGGTTTTTTGTTCTTAATTGTTATACATTGCATCATTTTAATTACACCATATGATATAATTTAAAAAGAATTCAAAAATACTACTTAAATATAAATGTGTATAACAACTACACTGTTTATCACATACACCTTTGTGCACATGGCTCTCATAGAAGTTTATCACATACACCTTTGTGCACATGGCTCTCATAGAAAGTACACTGCTATGTTTCTCACCAACCCATTCATTTCTTCATGCATGCTTAATATGTCTCATGTACTTAATTGCATTGACTTGGTATTTTTCAGATGCACTAGAGATATAAATTAATATCACACTCATTTATTGTATGGATATTTAGAAGCATTTAAAATATGAAACCAAAACAGGAATGTTTGGAACATAATAACGAGGTTAATATTCCTGTGTATTAGATAATAAAGATGAAGCTATGTTTTTTGAATTATATTTTTAAAATTATGTGTTTTTTTTATGTTGTTAGAAAGTTAAGAAGAATTAATATTTATTTTTATTTAAATTAAAATCAACTTCTATTTTAATAAAAATAGTTCAATAGTAGATTATCTAATTATATTAAAAGTTCTTCTGTAATTATACCTAACAATTCTCAAATTGAATTAAATTTATTTTACGATTTCATCAAAAGTGGAAGGGGTTAGTATTGTAATGTGACAAACCAATATTAAAAAACTCATTAAAAGAAGTCCTCGCACTTTAAGATTATTTTCAAAGAAAGATTAATGAGAAACAAACTTTCAAAAGAAAAAAAAGACAAACCACGAAATTGAGTTAATTAAAAGTTTTCATACTCAAGAATTTTATTTTTCTTTTTTGTTCTTATTTTCTATTATTTTATTATTTTCACAAATTTTCTTGATACTTAGTTAAAAATTGAGATGCAAATTTATTGTTAATAATTTGTTACTTAATCTAATTACACTAGTAGGTAGATTATATATATATATTACTAATGGTATAATGTTATAGTATATATAATGTATAGCATTGGAACATCAAGTTTTCAAAATACTATACATATAAAGTTTAGGAAAACTTAAAATCGTATATTTATTTTTGTGTAACTTCTCTGTTGTATTTTTAGTTTGAAATTTATAATAATATTTTTAAAAAATTATAATTCTTTAATAAAAAGAGGTTTTTCAATTTAAAATAAATATTTAATAATTTGATGATGATGATAATAATAATCATAAAATCAAGCTAAAGCAAATTATAAATATTAAGTTGATTTAATTCAAATTTTATATTAAAATAAATAGAATCAAATTTTATTTTTGTATTTAGTTCGAATGAATATTTAATAAAATAAATTTTAGAGCTGCAAACAAGCCATGGACACAAAAGATTTTGAAAGCGAAACAAGTATAGTGCGTGGATAACCCAATCATGTATGAAAATCCCTGTTGACAATTTTGACAATCTATCTTACTTAAAATAAATCAATTTTATTTTTCATATATTTATATTTTACCGTTTGATCAAATTTTACTGTATATTAATATGATAATATTTTTGTACCAAATATTTGATGGATTTTCAACATTTAATTGTTTTTTAGAAAAATAATTATTTAATAAAAAGTATTTTATTAATTTTTTAGAATAAGAGTTATTTATCCAAACTCGGAATTGAGTTTCCTACGGTGAATAAATAAGATGGTGAAGTTTTATGGTCCTACCATTAATTTGATTCTTATTTAAAAATAAAAATATTTTTTTATCAACAATAATAAATATAATAAATGAAAATATTTTAGATGTATTTCAACTCTTATACAAAATAATTATCTTTTATTTTACTTAACTATAATAAAAATATTATAATAACATAATAAATATTATAATAGCACAATTTGTCCTATCTTATAAAATTAATAATATTAATGAGAAGCTAAAATTATGTAAAGTCACTGTAGAGGATCCATCCAAACTCCTTTACATATGGGATCATATCTCCTTTAACCTTTGCAAAAAGTAAACCATCCAAATTCTCTGTATAATTAATCCTCTATTGCATTATTAAACATTCTCTAATATCCCAGTTTTGCCCCATTAATAATTTTCTCAAGTGCATCATCTACACATGTTGGTGCAATACCCTGCATGAAAAATGCTTAGTTATTTTCCGACCAATTTTGCTTCCAATTTTCAAATTTAGTGGCTTTTATCCCATTTTCCTAGGAAAATTAGGTTAGAAATTGTTCTTTCCGAAATGCCAAAAAGAAGAGTCACGATGATTTATCTTTTTCAACGGTCTGTGGTCGTATTTCCGACCATATCTGAAAGTGACATTGTTGTTGCTGCTGCTGCCACATGCAACCAGACACACAATATTCAAACCTTTGCTTCTTTCACTCGCACCAAAATTTAATTAATATTTTTTATTTTTCCTTCAAAATTTAATTATCACACCATTAAAAAAAACAACAACTGACAAACATCAACAATTGTTAATTAGTGGTTTTGCAGTCTCAAAAGAGAATTATTTTCTCTGTTATTAAATACAAATATTCTTAATTAATACTTGCCACAAAATTATTAAACTCTTGATTATGTTGTTTACATCGGTCTCGATAAAAAGAAATGTCTACAAATGTTTGGATGTCTTAGATTTAATAAATCTCTAATTCATATATAGTTAAGTGTCAAGACAGAGAGATTTTCACACTTCTTCTATGTTTAGGGGCTGGAACTAATGTAAAAGCTATGAATTTTGTCTATGCTTAATTTGTATCCTTCTACCTCTCATCAATGCATTGAAGATAAACAAGATGAGAAAGCTTTCCAGATAAAAGACAATGACATAGATTAATAAGCCTTCTATTTAATGCCAGGATTGAATGTTCGTGGCCTTTTGTAGCTTACTAACATTGACTACTGTAAGTTACACAAAATATAGGAAGTAATAAATCTTATTTTCACACTTTTCTGCACAAAATTAAGAGTTAATTTCAAGAGTCTTTGACCACTGGATCAAATAATATATATATATATTATGATTATTTTTATTTTTATTATAATAATATTTATGATTATGATTGTTAATATTATTAATAACATTATTATTAATATTATTTTTATTATCATTAATAATAATATTATTATTTTTATTAAAAACGATAATAATATAAATAATATCAATAATAATATTGATAAATAAAATTCATAATAACAATAATAAATTAATAAAATTTAAAATACTAATATTATTAATAATATTAATACGGATAATAAAAATAACATTAATAATAATAATATTAGAAATAAAAATATTAATGTTAACCTTAATAGTAATAACATTATTGATAATATTATTATTAACTATTATAATTATAATAATAATAATAATAATAACAATAATAATATCACAAATATTTTTAATATAACTGAAAATAATATAAAAAATATTAATAATATTAAAACTATTTTTCATATAAATATAAATAATGTTGATAATAATATAGCAATATTAAAAATATTATTAATATAAATATAAATAATATCAATAGAAGTATTAATAATATTCTATATATTGAAAAACATATAATAATAATGTTAATATAAATAGTAATAATACTATTAATGTTATCAATAATATTAATAATATCTTGTGTATAAATATTAAAAACTTTAAAAATATTAGAAATTTACTTTTGAAACTCAATGTTAATGTAGTATTAGAAATTCCAATCTAAATCATACGTGTTATCATTATCCACCTTTAATATCAATGATCTTTTCTTTTATCTCTTTAAATCATCAATTGTCTCATTAACCATCAAAATCCTATCTAATAGATCACTTTCACTTAGTAATGCTGATTAACAGTTTCTTATAAGCTTGAGAAATATATATATTAGCTATTTAGCAAAAGTTTTAGGAAGACAAGTATAGTGAATAATGCGTTACAACCTTTACCAATATATCAAAAATTTTAAAAATATTTAATTATATATATCACATCACTCTTAATAATCTTTTAATTATTTTTTAGAAAAATGAAAATTATAACCTCACTTACAAAGTTTTGTTTGGATTGGGAAGTAAATTTGAGTTGATTTGAGATTAAAGTGTCTGAAAATTATAATTTCACTTATAAGGTTTTTTTGGATTGAGAAGTGGATTTGAGTTAAAAGTTGGATTGTTTGGATTAAAGGAAAGATGATAAAATTTGAAAGAAAAGTTTATGAAAGTTTGTGAGTGATGTGATAGATATAATAAATATTTTATTTATTTATAATTTATTTATTTAATATAATTGATAATATTTTTTATAAAATTAGTAAATTACATAATTATTTTTAAAATAAAATTTAATGTATTATAAAATATATTAATTTAACTAAGATTGATTATTTTTAAAATATAAAATTAAAATTTTGAAATAATTTTAATATTAAATTTAAATATTATTATTATTTTATAATAATAAAATAATTATTATTATATAATTTATTTTTGTTTTAAATATTTTTTTTATTAAATTATAATTGTATTTATATTATTATTATCTATTTTATTAAATATTATATAATACTTTTATTACAAAAATTTATATAATATCTATTAATTTTACTTTTAAATATTATTTATTATTAAATTATTTAATAAATTAATATATATATAAATATATATATATATATATATATATATAATTTATATATATTAATATATTATAATAATTACATATAAAAATTATATTTCTTTTTATAATTTTATTGTTATACTATTTTTATTTTTAGTTAAAATTATTATTTATATCTTATTTTTATATTTATTTTATTTTGATATTATTTATAAATTTGTTTTATTATTTAATTGAAAAACAACTTTCGTTGCAAATTTCTTATATGTAGAATAAAAAGTTTACGAAGAAAGTTTTTTTCGTTTTTCATAAAATTGAGTCTCATTTTTCACGTTTTACCCGTCTTTCTCTGGTTAAAAGTTTCCCGCGTTAAAAACAAACACTCCCAGACTCCCATAGTGAAACTAGACTTTTATCACTTATTTCTAACTCCAAGATACTTCTGTTCACTCACCTCTATTTCTAACTCCAAAATACCTCTGCAGCACGTTATCTATTTTTACCACATTTTTGTTGTTTTTCTTCATCTCTCTCGTAATTATAAAAGAGTTGTAAAAGTAAGTGTTCCTCTCTTCTCTTAATTTGATAGGTAATAAAAGGATAAAGGAAACAAAGCTTCGTAAAAACTGTCTTTATTTCACTTGGACTTTTCCTTTGCTGCATTTGTACATTTCATTTTCATTGGAAAGGCGTCTCTTACTTTTCCGCTTTTTTATTTCTCATGTATTTTCACATTTTATAAGATAATTTTGATGTTCTCACACGCCTTTTTCCTCGGGTGATGATATTTTACACCATTATTCATCTTTCACGTCCATTTAATACTTATGTATATTATTATTTTATTAATATATAATATTTTATTAATAAAAGTTAATGTCGAATGAAAGTATATCGTGAGTAGTAGTATTAAATTAGTATTTTCCTTTTCCTCTATCTTTTTAATATCATTATTTTAATTTATCTCTTTATTGTTAAATCAATCTTCATATCGCTTTATTTCTCTCTTTCTCTACAGTTAAGGGGCATACACCATAATTAGTTCATGTTTTTTGAGCTTAAATTTTACCATATTCTAATTGCTTTTCTAAAGAGACAAATTTACATACATCTGTGTACCAAATCTGATTTCTTGCGTTCTCTTTAATTAATTTTCACACTCAGTTATTCTTTTTGTCTTTCTTTATTTCCCTATCTTTTCTAGTTATGAGTTTCTAATAAATAAAAATAATAATATTTTACTGAAAATTTCACAAATATAAATTATTTGAAATTAAAAAGTTACTTATTTTTTTTAAAAAATCTTAAAATATTATTTTTTACTTTTACTCTTATTAGAAATATTCTTGGGAGTCACACTGAGATGAAATGAAAAGCAAAGAAGTATATATCTGATGAGTGATAAAATCGAAAAGGAAAAGAAAGACGGAAAGAGTGATTAATGATGATGGAAATCAAAGAAAAGAGTGTGATAATATCATAGTTGATTAAGAAATGTGGTAAAAGCTTAAGCCTTTAGGGTACAGATCCAAGGATTACTTTTTTCCATCTAGAAAACATGTTTGCATGAAAGTCTTTTGACATGAAACATGTGATGTAAGTAGAAAGTTCTGGGGTCAAAACATACAAGAAAGCAATAGTTATATGTCGTAAAACTAAAAAAAAAATAAAAAATTACTTGAAGTAATTAAGAAAAAAGTGTATGAATTAAACCAAAAACAAGTATAGAACAATGGAAATACTAGTAGCCAATACATTACAAAACTTAAATTACAGTTGTAAAAATTACGTAATAGTCAATTCCTCGAGCGAAGTATGATCTTGTGGTGTTTTGAAACTATTTGGTGTCTAATGGTCCCTCTTATGAAGAGGGTAAGAGGTTTATTGGGGAAAGGAATCATGATTACCTTCTCTCTTTGTTTCTTGTTTAACCTACTGCAGTTGAGGAGAAAATTTAGCTCAAAAAACTTCATCCATTACTATATGATGCCCTACTTGTTATCATCATATGGCTGATTAATTGATTAATTGATTAATTAATAGCAAAAGATTTTCAGTTCACATGTCCTCTTCTCCTAGCTCCATGTGAAGAGAAAAAATTGAGTGAACTACACAGAGCTGAGTTGTTGAAAACTAGCGTAAAACAAATATGTGGAAGCTGCATATATATGTTATAAACTATACGTGCAAGTTAGGAACATGGATTTGAAACCTTCATCAATTTACAAGGATTTACATACATACATATATATATATATAGAGAGAGAGAGAGAGAACTCAGCGTCTTCACTCTTCATGTTACAATTTCTGGGTAGCTAGCTAATTCTCTAATACAATATGTTAACTAATTATCTAGTTTCATTGAACTTACCAGTTACTACTTACAACAACAAAAGAACCAGGCCAAAAAGCAATTCATCGCTCCAAGAACACACTATGTCCCTCGAGACTGAATTCAGAAGATCATGGTAATTACATGCAGTTACCACACTGGGCAAAATTTTCATAGTTTGCGAGCTAGAGAGCAACTCTCTTGCCTTCTCCAACAAAGAGTTCACTCCATCCCTTTGTTGCTTTAGCACTTCATCTTTATTGGGACGCCTAAGAAGGCCGATATAACTATCCAAGTCATGAACGCAAGAAGGGTTTTGCACGTTGAAGAAGTCAAGCATTAGTTCAACTCCCACATGGGCATAACAGGAGCAACTCCTAGGGAACTCGTACCTCCCTCCCAACAAAACCCTAAAATTCTCGTTGAACACGACACCCGGTAGTTTCGTGATGGGGTCATTAACATTCGCTATTCTTAACACCTTCACACCCAACTCCTCACACCGGTTTTTGAATTCGGAGTTACCAACTCTTGGTCCCCCAAAGGAGAACACAGTAACCGGCACCTCACTCGCTCTTCTTTTGTTACCTCTTTTGTTCAATCCAAGCTCGGCTATGTCATAGGCAAGCAAGATGGCCAAGGCACTCCCCATGCTGTGACCAGACAAGGATATGCTGAGGCTCTCCTTCTCCCCTTTGTACTTGTTCATCAACCTCGACACCTCAGAGAGAAGCTGCTCCCTGCAACTCTCGAGTCCAAACTTGGAAGAGCTTTCATCCGAGGTGTAAAGAGAGAGAAACCCTGACTCCACCTTCACTTCGGGTAGAGGATTATAAGGATCAAGCATGGCAGGTCTCAAGGAGCTCATCAGGTTCGAAATCCATTCTTGATTTGTAACCGTTCCTCGAAAAGTTATGAGTATGTCCCTCCTTCCAAGTCTCTTGACAGCTTCATCTGATGACACAGCCACGTAACCAATCCACCGACCAGAGGAAGAAGAAAAAGAAGAAGAGTTCGACATGTTGGGAAGGTTTATGTCGGGTGTGGCATAGATGTACTTGGTGACTTCATAGCCGGAGTTGGACATTCCCACCTCACTCAACATGCTCTTCTTCCCATACTTGCAGTTCAAGTACCGTTTTGAGGTGGGGTCGAGGTCGAAGGCCTTGTAAGAGGCGGTTACAAACTCGCCATAGCGAACGATCTCTTGGCGGAGAAGAGGGTGCAAAGGGTCCAAAAGGTTTTCCCAGTTGTTGCACCCTTGAACCTCTCTCCAAAAATTGGAAAGAGAGGTAGTGTGTGTTGATCTTAAAGTGGTGTTAGGGTTGTTGGTGGTGGTGATTCCTAGAGCGGAACCCGATATCCCAGTTGAGTGGTTAAGAGGGGACAAGTCATTTTTTCTGATGGGGAGTGAAACCTGGGCGAAAGGGTGAGACTTTGTGGGGTGAAAGGTTTGGGAGAATGTGATGTGATTGGTGTTGGTTGTGGTGGGAAGGTGAGTGACAGAAGCCATGGAGAAGGAAAGAAGAGGAAGAATGGGAAGAAGTGAGGGGGTAAGAGGTTTGTTCGTGGATGAAAGGAGAGAAATACAGTGTAGTTTTATATGAAGTGGAGAAGGGAATTGTGCGTGAAAGGGAACCAGAAAAGCATGTTAGGCAAGGATTTGACCCAGAACTTCAAATTCCTATTTTTCGATTAGTTTGCTTTGTTTATGTGGTCGGTTAGACATTATGCCACGAGTTGGGTCGGGTTTTTTGTTTTTCTTTTTCTTTTGTTTCTGTTGCGGCTGGGTGAGTGGAGTGAAAAACAAGAGAATGCTTTAATAAATAATTAACCTGATCAAGTGGACCCTATATTTTTTTTTTCCCTTGATGCAGGTTGACTTCAACTCTATATGCCAAAGAAACAGTTTTCATTTCTCTACCACGAGTGAACAAAAATATAGAATATTATTTGAGTAGGGATTCAATGAAACCGATATCCATTGCAGCTGAAACCATATTCATATTTCATGTATAGATCCTTGACTTTCTTCTACACCAAATACTTATCAGTATTTGTTATTTTGTTCTATCTTTATACTAATACACTTAATTTTCTTCCTTTCATATTTTTCCTTCAAATGCTTCGTAAAATTTTATAAAACCCACGTATAGAAAATTCTTTTTTTTCACTAATTTAAAAAAAAAAAATAGTAGTGCGTCAAGTAAATTTGCACAGTCATCAACTCGTTAATTTTGTTTTCTCTAAGAGTCAATGTTTTGTTACTTGGTTCTACATGCAAGCATATAAGGACATGTAGTTACAATTTAGAGAAATATTTGCTGTACAAATTTAGGGGATTTTTCTTGTATTGACGTAAACTAATGCCCTTATTTGCACACACTCGTTAAAATAGAAAAAGATAAGATAAAAATAAACATTAAATAATTTTAAACTATATTTAAAACTTAAGAATAAAAGTTGTATATATTTTTGTAATGGGTGTATGTAAATATGAGATACTAGATGTTGAAGTAAAAATAGCTACAGAATTAGGTGTGACATTCATAAATTTCGAATCCCGTCAAATTTCCTTTTCAGCACATACGACTATATTTAGTTTTAGGCCACGTAGTTATCTCTAATCTTCATGGTATTTGACTTTTTTCTTTTTTTTTTATCAGCTTTCATGGTATTTGATGTATTCCTACGCCTAATCTCTATAGGGAATTCACACCTTATTATTTATTATAAGGGGGAAAGGAAAGAAATAAATATTGTTAATTGTGTTTAATCATTATAAGTTTATGTCTTTTTTTTAATAAGAAAATTGTAGCAAACTTGATTATAAATTATGAGGAATAGGATAACATATATTTTTCCTGTATTTATTTTCAGATGGCAAAAAGTTATAAGAGCAGCAGTGCCCTGCTCAACTACCGATTAATTTTCTATTACCAATGAGTGTCTTGGAGAGTTAATTTTCACTCGTGAATTTAGGTTAAACTTAATGAGAGCGAGGGTTAGGATTTTTTTTCTTTTTCTTTTTGTACTAGTTTTCTTTGTAATCAATTGTGGCGTAGTCTATTTAGGAATATTGCCCGAACCATTTGTTGAGGACGTGCATTAAGTCGAGGTTAGATTGAGCTTATTCATCAAATATGTTTGATCAAATGCTTTTCAGAACTGTATAGATTTTGAGTTATTAAAAAAATATAATTTAATAGACCTTCATATTTAAATAAATAAAAATAACAATGATGGGAATGTTATTATATTAAACTTTTACATTATTTTCTCAGATGATACATTCTTACGAACTATTTAAAAGGATTTAAAGTTTCTTCTTGTTAATTTCCATATAAAGTTTAAACTTATTTGATTTATAGATAATGTTTTAAATAATTAAAAATATGTTTTACAATACAACTTTTAAAAACTTTAAAATCGTGTCTATCTTTTAAAAATCTTAAAATTAAAAAGACTTAGAAAAACATTAAAAAAAATAAAAATTATTGATAAAAAAAATTCATCGAAAACACTCAAAATCTATCGATAAATTGATTGTATGAAAATTTATCGATGGATTTCTGAATTCGTCAGTAATTATTGACAGATTTCTAAATCTGTCGATAATTAGCAACGGATTTAGGATAAATTTGTCAATAAAATTATAAATAAATTTAGCGGCAGATGATATCCGTCAATAAAATCGTCGTGATATTTTACCGACGGATAAAGTTCCGTCGATAAAATTCTGTTGGTAATTCTTGTAATGAAACAGAGACTTGCATAAGTAAAGGATTACTGTATGGAATAAAAGTTAGGAAAAAGGAAGTGCCAATAACTATATTACAGTTTGAAGGTGACACAATTTATGTGTAAGGCAAATGTGAAAAATAGTTTGATAATAAAAACTATTTTAAGGTGTTTCAAACATAAGAATTAAGAATTATTGGAGTTCAACAAATGCTAGTGGAAAGATTTACAACAATTCTGAATTGCAAGTTAATTAAAATATCTTCATTTATTAGGCTTAAAAATAGGATTGAATTATAAAAGGAATGAGTTTTGGATGGACACGATATCGAGATCTAGAAAAAGACTAGTTCAATAAAAAGGTAGGTACATATCCTTTATAAGGAGGATAACTTTAGTGAAGTTAGCGGTTTCAACTGTATCATTGTTCTATTTATATATTTCTAAAATATCAATAAAAGTGGGAAAGATAATCAAGAGAATTCAAAGAAAGTTTTTATGGACTAAGGGCATATATAAGAGCTGGAAGATATCATGGATAAAATGACAAGACATGTGTAAAGGAAAATAAGAGGGTGGCTTAGGTATTACGAACTTGGAACTCTTTAATATGACTCTCTTATAAAAATGGAAATGGAGATTAGTTAGGTAGGAATTAGGATTATGTAAAAATATCTTGATATCTAAATATGACTCATAGAAAGCTTTAAATGTTTATAATATAAGTAGCTTAAATTCTTTGTGGTGGAAGAATATTAGAAAAATATGTAAGGAAGGTCAAAGAGACAATTGGTTCAATAAAAACGTAAACTGAAAATAGGACAAGGTAATAATATATTTCTTTTAAAAGTCATTTGGTTGGTCAACTAAGCATCCAAGGTTATATGAACTCAATCCTTAAAGATGTTATACTAGACGAGATTGAAGAAATATATTTTGGAAAAGAAAGTGATTTGAATGAGAGAGATATGATATTCATTCTAATGAATGACTTGGATGGAATCACTTTTGTTAGGAATGTACATACATGTTTAAGACAATCGAAGTGATAAACAGATTTTTTGTATGAATTATTTTAAAAGAGTAACTTAGAGAGTAAAAAAATAATTATAAACACTCTAACATGTGTCTGTGTCAAGAAATTATTGAAATTATAAAATATATATTTAAAAAAGTTTACTTGCAGGATAAATAAAAATGACTATCAAAGTAAGAATGTAATCTAAAATATGGACATCTTATTTTAAAATTTACTCATACAAATACTATATATCATATAATTTATTCGTTGCTGATGAAAAAAATGTTGGATGTTCATTGGCAAGGTTGAAAATATTATCTTCTAAGCATACAATTCATACGATAAGAGTCAAATTTTGTTCAGCTAACAACAAAGTTCAATTATCGATTAATTAGTTCTATTGAACGTTGATGGTTATTATAATATTGGATTTAAACTTCTTATCTTGAAGTCTTTATTTTTTTAAAAAGTAAGCAGCCCATATCATTGAGATGGTGAACGTTGCAGAGATGGGGTGCTGTAAAGTTATTATTCCAGTTCCTCCTCTCATTTTAACCATACCAACTTTTCGCTTTGTAACATGAACTTGACTTAAAACTAGGTTTCAAATTTGTATTAATTTACCAAATATTTTTACAATAAGTATTATTAAAATGATATTAATTAGAAAAGTTAATTATTAATAGTGGGGGAAATTGCAAATTGTAGAGAGAAGAGTGAAGCGCCGACAATTTATTTATGTGGGGCTGAAGTATTGGGTAATTATTTTGTGGGGGTTTCAGAGAAGTGGCAGTTGTTGTTTGACGCAGAGTTGATTAATGGTGTGATTAATGGCGAAAGTGAGTACAGTGGGAATACACAAACTGAAGCTCACACGTACAATTGAATGGACTTTCAACACGCAGTCACCATAACTTACCTGCACTGCAATTTATCATCATCGTTCATCTCTTTCTCACTCACATTAAAATGCATTTTTCACACACACTTACTTTCATGGATCTTCATATTTAATGTGCTTCAAGTTAAAAACTTGCCTTATAACATTTGATTCAGTACAGACACATAGTATTCACTGAAAAAATACATCACAAAACTTATTAATAAATTTTTGTCTAATTTTTTAGACATAATTTATAAATTTATTTATTGTTTCTCCTAATACATTTTAATATAATTCTTCGTTGGCATGTTATGATCCATAACACAGTTTTATATGACTGGTGTATGTGAAACTACAAGAAGATAGACAACAGTGTGCGTCAATCAAAAGTCAGACGCTAATAAACAACGTTGAACTAATAACCGTTGATTTTACATTACACGTATATCAAAAATTCTAAAATTATCCACATTAATTTATTAAGGTTGACTTTTAAAACCCCATTTTAAGTACCGTGATTTAAGTTAGCATTACTAATTTTTAATTAAACCATTTTAGTTTTATCAAATTGATATTACTATATTTTTATTTTCAAATTTATTTAATTTAATATCAACTTGATTGACAATAAACGTAATATATTTTTAATATTAGTTTAATTTACATCAGTATCATTAAAGTTGTATATAAATTTAAAACAAATGTCATGATAAAAAGAAATAGATAAAACAAAATAAACACATATATTAACACACTTTTTTATGTTAAAATTTAAGTCCTTATATTAAAAAGGACTTATGGATCTTATTATACATCATGAAAATACACAAATTTATAATCTATATATGAAACTAATATCAACTTTATCCACATTAAATTAAATAAATATGAAAAATATATTATATTAGTATCGATTTAATAGAAGATAATTTAAATAAATTAAAGTTGATGTTAATAGTAGAAATATTAAAAATAAATAAAATTAATTAATATTAATTTTTTTTATATTTATACAAAAAATATTTAAAAATATAATGTCTATTAAATCAACTTAATTTTTTTTATAAAAAAAAATACCTTTTTTAAAAAGAATTTAATGTTAACTTCATGGATGAAAATACTAAAATAAAATTAAAGTTAGAGAAGTAACTAAGTCAATTTTATTAATATCAAATATAAAATAAACATCGCCACTTAATTTATCATATTCTTTAACGTAATGTTTTCTCAAATCTAGTCATGTTTTTTTTTTTTAATAACTTTGACACGTCTCATCCATCTTACTTAAATTCTATAGTTTTATATCACCTTGTATTTCTTTATTATTTGTATGATGGCCTAAGAATATTTAGTTCCCATGTTTCTCCTCCAAGTTAGGATTGATGCATCTCTTGCTAAACTTTCAATCCTTATACCTACTTATACTTAAATACAAATATCAATTTTTCAAATATAAAATTGACTAATTAATATTTGAGTAAAAAAAAGTCCCATGATGTTTAGTAAAACAAGGTAATTAAAGAAAATAGGATCATATTAGACTCTTGATTAGACTCACAATCTTTAAAAAACATACCATTAGATAACCTTGAATTAGAAGAAAAGTTTAGCCGCTTCTAAGAACATGAAGATACAAAACTAAAGAGAAAACCAAGATAAATAGAGATAAAATTAATCCCAGCTTCCAGAAGGGTGACAAAATTCTTTCTTTTAAGTGTTTCTAATCCATTTCATAGTTAGATTTAAAAATTGAGCCAACACACGATAAAAAAAAAAAAAAAAAAAAAAAAAAAAAGGTTCTTCAGTAAGGTCGAAAAACATAATATACCTAAAATTAAAATATCCTATTTTTCTGTAATGTGGAGTTCATAAAAAGATGTGGTGATCTTTTGTAGGTTATCAATTCTCATTATAAGAGTCTAATTAGTGTTATTTTACTTCTTGTCTTCATCTTTATCAACCTTCTCTTTGGTAATTGCAACTATTTACTAAAGTTTACTAACCATCTCGTCGCACATGTTAACGTTAAACAATACTATGCATTGGTTATAGAAAAAAAAGTTGGTGTTTCAATAAATCAGTATAAGAAGTGGACTTTCTACAACAATTATAAGTATACTCAATATAAAATACGTGTACAAATACTTCAACAAACATAATAACATGCGTATAGAGAACAGACACGTAATGAAAAATATAACCATTAGCATGTGCATACACACATTAATGTGAACTATTACATGTCAAGATACTAAGTAGCAGAGCAGGAGAGTATGTACTATAATAACCCAATGTAAACATGGGAATATAAATATATATATGTATATATATATATATATATATATATATACGTATATATCTTTACTACAATTGGTATGCAATTAGTATATCTTCATATTTGCGTATAACTTCTTACGTATGTCTGTTCGTCTTCCATATCTGAGGTATCCAATTGGAATTTGTTGGCTTTAAGAATGTTCGATTCTACCTTTTTAAGATTTCTTTACTATAGCATGCAAAGAATAGAAACTAGAGTCAAAGTAAAACGACTGAATTCTATGATTCATTGAACTTTGTATTGACTAGTAAAATTTTCCAAGTAAAAGAAGCAACACTTATTCCATTCCTCCGATACTCATAAAACAACCCATTAAGATTTATAAAGTGATGGCAAAACGAAGACGAATCTGAGATATGTTCAACATTTTGAATTGAAAGTGATGCAGCTGCCCATTGTTTGGTCCATGCCAATAACGGAATAATCAGTGATTTTGATCTTTATGTAGAGAGGTCTAAGCAATGATGAATTCAATTCAATAACCAACTTTTTAGTATGCCGCCCACGATTGCATGCATATCCACCACTTTCTTCCTTTACACTTCAAGTAGATACATGTTCTTTACACTCATCCTCTTCAATGCTTTATACATATTTAGTAATAATAATAATAATAATACGAAAAAAATTAGTGTTTAAATATGAATAACTTGTAATGTTATAACCCATATGACTATCGAAAGCAGCCCAATAGATAAACATTATATCCAAAATTAATATATACAAATCAACGTTATACGGAACCAAATAAGAAAATAAGAGTAATAAAGATTGGCTAGTTTAAAAATGTTTTTCCTTTTTTTTAAGGACTCTCAAATAATTAATAACATGTAATACAAGAAAGATGAGGAGAAAAAAAAATACACAATATACTTTTATAATAGTTTATCTTTCAAAAAAATAATAATATTTCACGTTCTATTCGGTCAAACCCGGTTTAAGAATCTTCTCTTACAGATTTCTTTCACCTAATATTACAAAGTACAAAACGAGTATTATTTCAGTGAATCCTCTTGGTGAACTCTTACGAGTATATTTTGAATCATAGTTATTTTTGGTTAACCTCTTCAAACACTTTTTGGGAATGCAGTCACTTCTAGCTAATAATTGAGTATTCTTTATCAAATAATCACTTCTAGTTAAGATAAATAAAACATTGTCTCTTATATTATCAGAAGTGGACTTTAAACCTAAGTTTCATCTCTAGTTGATGTGAGATATCTAACATACTTCCCTCACGCTGAAACTTTTCAACTTGAGGGTGAAACTTATATATAAGGGTGGTCAGGTGGCCCGATAGTAGGTGGCCTGATAAGTTCAACAACATTGTTAGAATAGGCTCTGATATCATTGTCAGAAATGAACTTTAAACGTAACTCAATCTTACAAACCAGTTTATAAAATGATATTTGTACTTACTTATAAACTAATGAAAGAGATAATCTCTGATCGATGTAAGATCTCTAACATATATTCTTATTGACTTTAATTAGGAACTTAAAAATATAATTATTGTAAATCTCTTTTTGATGATTAAGCAGCTTCAACTCAATTGAATATTTTCTTTACATTTTATCAACTTGAAGATAAAAAATAAGCAACATTATGAGACCTGATCGTAGTTATCTCTTTTACTTTAATTATGTAAGCATAAATATGCAAAAGCACATCAGAAGAAGAAGAAACTGAACATAGAAAAGATAGTAATGCTAACTCCATACTTTTATTTGTAAACATTATCGATATATAGAAAATGAATGAGTATAAAAAAATAGGAAAATTGAAAAAAAAAACAGAAAACTACATAAGTAACACATAAACAAAAGTGTTAATATAAACACAAATCTGATTATGATTGATATATATATAATATTTTTATCGTACTTGGTAATTTATTATTTCATATCATTTGTTTAAAAGTTATAACTTACCACTGATCAAGTTTATCACTACGGATTAATAAATTAATAGCAATGCAAAAATTAATGTATCATTAGTTATAAAAGTACACATTACATGTCATTACCTAATAATACCGTCCAATGGTCTAAAATATCTATCCCGAACGGCTTTATAAGAACATATTCAAAATGAGAACAACCTCAGAGTAATACTAATAATGTAAACTTACACATAAATTCAAATATTTTCTTGAAATAACAAACTCTATTTTCCGAAAAAGAAAAAAAAAACTATCAAAATTCATATAAATTATCGAAACAGATCTTATTCTTTTAATTTTTAGCTTATTTTACAAAATAAGACTGATTTTACAATGCTAATAGCTAAGCCTACATAGCGGAAACATCTAGAAAATGATGCAACAGAATCCAACTTCTAATCTAACAAAATTACTAATTTATACAGTGAGTGGCCAATGGCTAATGTCCATCTTGTATGAAAATTGAATTTGCACGTGGAAGTATTTCTTAGGTGTGTAGAGTGCATGTGGAAGTATAGCATGCATATCACATACTCAGTATCTCTATACATCACCATAATGGAAGAGGTTTGAAGTTTTCAAGCTTTTCCCAGAGCGACTTTTATATAGTTTTCGTGTAAAATTCAGACATAGAAGTCTCTGTGTTACAATATATATGTATATATATAAGCATCAGAACTTTTTTTCACTCAATGGCTAGGTACTATTCTGAGGAATGTTCACGATCGAGGGTGCAGAAAATAGGGATTATGAATTTGTAAGATGATATATTCACTGGTTTGCTATGGATTTCTGAGATGAACTGTTGAGAAGAAATTATGAAAATTGTTTTTCAATTATTGATACTAACATAAAAAAAATTTTAACATTATACATAAATTTATTAATAACTTTTCTGTGTGTGTGGGTTAGTGTAATAGTGTGGCAGACCAAGTTTTGTTTAAATTAGTTTTGATATGCACATGTGCTGAGTTGCTGCTCATAACTTTAGTAATAAAAGGTTGGCGTCTAATTTATTTCTGACTACGATGACAGTGTAGTGTTCTTCCCTTTATTCATAGAGTTATATTATATTCATCACGTACATTTTTTTCAACTCACTTCTTTCTCAATATCACATATTATTGGTTTTATCTCACTTTTTGCTTCTTCTTTTCTTAACCCTTTTTAGTTCCAAAAATACTTTACAAATAAAATTGTTCGTGTGAATGTGGTTGGTCTAAGCATGCAAAGGTTTCCTGATTCTTAGCTTGTTTTTAATAAACTTATTCGCATGTGTTGTTCTTATTTAATGATATTACTAATCCTTCAGGACAACAATTTATAATGAAGATGGTGATATTGAAAGAGGCTCTCATCTATATCTTCTTCTTTTTCATAATGATATTTTAAGTAATTTAATTTTAAAAAAATCAGTAACATCTTAATCATGACACTAAATTTTTATGAATAATTCAACAGAAGTGTAACAATGATGAGATATTAGTTATGAAAAATTTGACGAAAATAATTTCTGAATGACTCTAATACTTTATCATTTTAATAATCAATTTATGTCTAACATAAAACACAAAAATAAACTTATAAAATAGTGATATTATAGCCCACTTATGTCTTTATTAATCGAGATGGAACTCCATCGTATATTAACAACTATTTTTAAAATTAATTTTAGACATGTGAAATATATGTTTGAATAATAATTATAATAATAAAAAATGTAAAATATGATATTTTTGTGAAAGAATAAATAGTACGTCTCGCATTTATCTTGGGAAAGCGGATAAACTGACATGAATTTCAATGTGATTCAATATAAGAGTTACAAAATATTTTTACTGAATAAAAATGCCTGTTTGGTTGATTTTTTAAGAGGAACAATTATTAATTTGTCTTACCTTTTAAAATTAAAATTTTTTAAATTAATTATTTCTAGATATATATACTTAACATTTTTTAATATATAACGAAAATATTTTTAGACCTCATAAAATAAAGATGGCAAAATTTTACTATCTTTATAATTAGCTACTTTCCCACTTATAAAGATACTAATTAACTATCTTCAAATTGCATGGGAAGCTTCTAAAGCATAATTATAGATCATCTGTCATTGTATTTTCTCTTTCTTTCTCACATCTGCACTCTTTATTATTAGGTTATTAGGCATTGGAGTGTGAACTTTTACAAGTACACCTCCACTAACACTAACATGTTTGATTGAAAAATTGTGATTAGATCAACCCTGCGTCAAGTTTGTAACGACAGCTCAGTCGAATAAAATCATTAAAGAAACCAAAATATATTTTCCTCCTTATCTTTTCTATTTAAATTTTTTATATTCTAAAAACATTATTTCATTTTACTAAATTTGATTCAATATTACCTTTTTCAAAACAATAATTTCCGATTTTAGACACGATTTTGAATATTCTAAGGATTGATTCAAAGCGTGAAATCTATTCCATTAAATTTTCCAGTTAAAAAATAACGACTACCTGCAAAAGAATTTAATGTTAGATTTTTCAGTTTTCTAGTTCTCACTATTTTTACTTTGTTTAAAACTTTTTTTTCAGATATTAGGTGAGTTATATAATTTTCATGTAGGTAAATCTGATAAGATAAATTGTATATTCTAATCCAATAAAAAAAAGGTCTAAACTATACTCCAGAATAAAAAGTTATCATTATTTGAAAGTATCTCAACATTGATAAAATGTAAACAAATAAAATGCCTAAATAAATATAAAAGATAAAGTGTATTTTTTTTAAATGAATGACCAAATTAAATCTAAACGAAATAATAAATTATTAATAGTGTACTTTAGTCTAAAAATTTTGTAATTAGAAACCTTCAACCCAGTTTTAAGATTTAAGAAATAACAGTCCGTAATTACTTATGATTGTAATATAATAACCCATTGCAAGAGTATAGAGTGTATTTTGACTTGATTCTCGTTAAAGTTACATAATAAATACAAAGTTTTTTTCTTATTGAAAATGGTTGTTAGACATAAGTTATGATTTTACACTTACCAACTGGTTACTCCTTGTATCCTTACATAGTATACTTTCTTCGTTAGCTAGCTAATAGAAAAAAAAAAGAAAAAAAAAAAGACAATTAGAGCACAAATGAAATTATGAAGATCTCAGAAATTTTCCTTTGAATTTGTTTATTGATAGCATAAAAAATATATTGCACTATTAACAAAAAAAAATTATCAAATAAATTCCAAAGCACAAGAACAAAAAATATATATATAATTTGCGGAAAGTACTCTAAATTCCAATATATGGAACCCATGAGTAGCATGGATAGCTTCCCGATTATTTACATAATTTTCTGACATATTCTCTTGAAAACACCCAGGTACTAACTAAAGAGTTCATTTAAGATGTAAGCATTGGAATAATTAAAAACATAATATACCCATTTTTGTGTAGAAGGTATAGTGACTAGGCTTGCTTATTTTTAGGTGATCCTTTTTGCTTGGTTATAAGTAAACATAACACTACTGGAGAGAATATATATGTCATTTGGTGGGGGTAATAGCACCCAAAAAACCAAAACAATGCATCTTTCCTATTAAATAAGATCCATCTTTCTTGAAACTTTATTATATAGCACACCATTTAGAATTTTCAAATTCTACTCCTAAATATATTTAATAGTTCCTAGGCCTAGAAAGGGGATGGACATGATCAATAGGTATATGTTTAAGTATATCATTCTCACTTTATGCATATGCTATGTGGACATGCTTCCATAGGTAGGACCTTATAGGGCTCTTTAAAAGCTTCTTGTAGCTACACAAACTGCATAGGCTAATCTTTTTAGAGGCTACAATGAAATAGGTTTTCAATACTTTAACATTTTTTTATCATCACTTGGTAACAATATTTAATTTTAGGGTTTCCATATTCACTAATGTACAAAGGTAACAATGTACCGATGTAATACACATACTAATTTATGTGTGAAAGAGACCTAGAGTATTTTGATGCGAACAATTAAAACCTTGATTATCTAATTATTATATAGTCAACACTCTTTTTTCTATGAATACCCTCACTTAGAGAGAGGTTTTAACAACTTAAATAGTGTTATTTTATATCAACCAATTAATGGAACTATCATTATCAAATTGTATTATCGCTACTATTTTAAGGATACTTGTGTAAATATTTATTTATATATTTATACCATGTTATCTTAAATAAAATTCTTATATATGTAGGGGCCATGCCATCCCAATCTTTAGGAATAATAATACTATTAATATTATTATTAATAGTATTTTGAATAGTATTGAAATTATCATTCAAGCAAACAAAAGTTTGAATACGAGGTTTTTTTATCAAGAAATGAATTTAAAGGCATTGACAACAAAAAATCTATATTATCATATAATCACACAATGATATGTACGATGAGTTTATTGAGATTTATAATAATTATTTAAAGTTTTGGTTTAGTTGACCATATAAAATGTTTATATTTTCCATGCATAAAAATTAAATGCGGGTATAAGTGTAGAAGATAAATGTTATACGGTAGGTGGCACGTGAATATGGAAGTTTTGAAGGTTTTAATGTAATGTGGACCAAAAGAAAAAAACGAAAGTTTTACCATGGGATGATGAATGAAAAAAGAGTATTTGAAACCCATTAAAGCATTTATTTGACAAAAGTGAGCTTCCACGTTCGCCATTAATTTGCTTTATTTAGCTTTTTGGTTCCTTGGTCGCAAGAAGAAGATGAAGACATTGTATTTAATTGGCCCACTTGACACTAGTTTACACGACATTGCACAGTTTAAGTACTTTTAAAATCACAAATTATAGCTTCTCATTGTCAATTCTAAACAATTTTTGTTCTCATTCACAACACCTTCTAAAATCGTTTCAATCTCACAAAAAAGGACATAAAACTTTAAACACGCACATGGGTGCGTGACCACCAATCTTGAACAAGAATTAACAAGCTTGTTGTTTATATTTGTTTTCTCTAATATGAAATGAAAAACCCTAAACTATAGTACATAACTTTTCATGTAATTTGGCTCCTACTATGCATGCTGAACGTTGAAAGCTGCTTTCTCTTGTAAGGCAGAAAAGCATTACTCGGAAAAGTGGATTCTCCTTATAAAAATAAGAAAAATATTACACAAAATATAGTGATATTATAAGAAGGTGGTGCAATTGCAAGTGCAAGCTTACATATTTCTGTCTTTTCCTTCTTCTTTTTCCACTTCTTTAAGTACAAATTAAATGCCAATGTTGACCCAAACGAAGTTAATTGTGACAACAATTATGTCGTGTCTCCTAAAATAGGTACATGATGGGAGGGTGAGACAAATGAAATGAGAGCATAAATGTCCGAAACATTAGTGGATGTTATTGAAAATGGAAAGTTGAGTGTAACTGTATTGTGCAATAAACTTCCATCAAAATCGGAACAAATTTTTTTCCCACAAAGATAGTGTAGTCAGTTCAAGTGTGAATCACTAGCAATGGAGAAAATAAAGAAAATAAAAAAAGAAGGAACAAAAACAAAGTATGGGAGTTATAGTTGTTGATGTTGGAGAAAGTAAAGACTAAAGTAAATTTGTAATGAAGGTTTAGACACAATGAGTGTTAATTGCAAACTGTGATTAATTGATTGGTTGGTATGGTATTTTTCTAGAAAGTGTTACACAATCATATCTAAATTCGAACAACACACTTTGTAACTGCTATGCTCATTATCTACCCTCCTCAACCTTTCTGATATGGGATGAAAGTTATTGTATCGTTATTTCATTAAAAAAATGGTCTTCTAAAAATTTAAAATTGAGAAAGATTTGTTTGGTTTATGATTAAGATTTAATATTCTCATAAAATAATATTTTTATAAAAAAAATAGTTGTGTTTTCCAAAAAAATAGTTCATGAAGAAGGTAGGAATTAATCCTTTTTTCAAGTTGAAAAAGTTGTTGTGATAAAAATATTATTAAATCACTTAATATGGCTATAATCATTAAAGATTTGATAATATTATTTTTTCTAATAAAACATATAATCATTTTTTTTAAATATTTACTATCATAAGTTTAAGGATTTATGATTTCCAAAAAATAATGATTCTTGGGTTTGAAACAACGTATGTACCTAATGTATTATCATCATTACAAACATAAATTAATGTTATAATCATCACTAATAGTAATAAATTATAAGTTTTTTATGAGAACTATCTTAAAATTTATATGATATTTTAATTATTTCATGATACAAAGCCTATATTTAATATGATTTTTCACCTAAAATAATTAACTTTATCTGGTTTTCTTTCTTAAACATTTTTTCATTGATTCATGTTCTCAATTTAAAAAAAATAAAATAAAAATAGGTGAAATTAGCATGCCCAAAAATTTCTAACTGGCGGACAATTTTGAGTGAAGAAACAGCCTCTCACTTAAACCGTCAAATTAAATATATTTTATTGAAATGACTAACAAGTAAGACATCACATTCATATTGTTCCTCACTTCATAGTCATAAAGGATCCCACATGAAACCATGACCGAATTCATCTACTTTTAAAAATTCAAGAGCTAAAATTATAGTTTAAAAGAATATAAGAACTAGAATTAAGTTATAGCTTATGATAAATTCCTACAAAGTTCCTTGTATAGCTTATGATAAATTCAGACAAAAAAGCTTCAAAATAGAGTACATCACTATAAATCCTAAGAAGTTATATTGTTAAAAACATAACTGTTTTCAGAAGAAGAAAATGAATAACTTTATAAAAATGGTTTGGTTAACAAACCTGTTTAAAACGATTTGACTAGGTTCATTATTTAAAAAATAAATAAACCTCAACCATAGGGATGAAATAGATAGTCGCATTAATTGAAGCTAAGCGAACTGAATTCAAAAGAAAAAAAAAAAAATCAATCCAAACCATTGTTTATTAAATAATTTGATTAATTTGGATATAACATTTAAAAAATTCAAAAGTGCACACCAAAATCTAACAATATGGGGTTTGTGGTGGGGTCCTGTTGTTGGGCTCTTGTTGTAACATTGATTTGCGGTCTTTATTTTCATACTAGGTTGTTGAGTTCATTTTGGAATAAGATTGAACTAAAGTGAAGATACTGAAGCTTAAAAGTGGATAAGAGATTTACATTTTTGTTTGATTTTGAAGTTTGGTAGGTTCTTTTATGAATTTCTTTCAGTTTTGTGTAACCAATAAACTTTTTCAGATTGTGAAATCTTTGAAGGTTTACAAATTGTTCAGTTAAAAATTGATAATTGCTTACTTACCAAATGTACCATCCAAAACTTAAGAAATAGTATTTTGAAACACATAATCAAAAGCATAATTTATAAGTGAATTTTGATTTCTAGACCTTATAATCTAAATGTCAAAATAGTATTCTAGATTGCATAATTCATAACATACTTAGAAGTAAATTTTGACTTTTAAATAATGTAATTTTGACTATCTAGTACAGTTTAGCTCTAATTACGGGACCCATACATCTGTCCTTTGGGTTCGGGAAAGCCCCATTAAACTAAGACCGAAGCCTCCTTCATTCTTGGGCCAACATATACCATTCCAATTCATCCTACACTCCTATAATTTTAACCTGCACCTCCACAAATTTGAAATTTTCAGATTTACCCTGTGGTTTGGGATACTCACTTTCACTTTGGAATTATAGAATCCAAAATGTGAAACATCAATTTTTTTTTTTTATTTCAAAATGTATAATTTGTATTTTGGATCTACGTTCCAAAATACAAATTTCCATTTCATTGTATAATTTTTGGAACAAAATTCAATTTCACTGTATAATTTAGTATATTTTAGATTGTATATTCTAAAAGATAAAAATTATATTTTGAATTATATATTCTAAAATATAAAACAAAAAGATACAAATTATATAATTTAAAATATAATTTTTTATATTTTAAAATATATAATTTACAATGCAAATTTACATTCAGAATTATACATTTTAAAATATAAAATAAAAATTATATTTCAAATTTGACAATCCAAAATATTATATTCTAAATTTACAATCAAGAATTCAAGCTTCTCAGACATCAAGTATAGCAATTTTTGTGACTGTGCCACTGGTGCATTTACCACTTACAGTGGCTGGAAAGCTTGGGGAGTACCCTTCCTCATTTTCAAATGCACACTCTTTTCAAATAAAATGCTTGTTTTTCGTATTTAAAAAAATATTGCTGACATTTCTCAAAGAACTTATCCCATGACTAGACTGCGAGGTCAATCGTAAATTTTCCAAACTAGTGTAATTTTTATCTGAAATTCTTAAAATAATGTACTTTTTTATTTATTTATGGATATGGGTAAATAGTGTCTGCCAGACACCATATCAATATGAAGAATTAAATGAAATCATAAAAAGATAACACCATTTTAGTTTACTAGTGGTACAGTCAAGATTTGAATTAATGAGTTAATTAAAATCTTTAGAATACTGCACAATTTTATAGTGGTTAATATTCTCCACCCATTCTTCTTCTATTATTTTTGGCAGGTGTGTTGTATTACTACATGGTAATTAAAATAAATGTAAAGTTACAAAACTGTTTTTATTTATTGATAAATATGTAATAGTTGAAATAAAAATGATGTCAGTAAGATTTATATATTGAATTAAATTAAGAGGAAGCTTGATATAAAAAAGAAAAATAAAATAAAATTAAAATTTAATAATAAAATATATTTAGTAAAATTAAGTATAAGTTGGATCTTTGAATTTAATTACTAATATAGAAATAATTTAAAATAAAATTGAAATTTAACAATAAATTTAGAAAGAAAAGATTTACCCATGTTCAGAAATGAATAAAAAAAATACACTATTTTAAAAATTCCAATAAAAATTATACCACTTTTTGAAAAATTTGCCGAAGTCAATAGATCCGGAGATGAAGAGAAACAAGGTAGAGTGCTGAGGCTGTGGAGGAAGAAGAAGACGAAGTGAAGATATGGGTAAATTAGACATTTCATCGCCCCATGGGAGTGCAGCCTCAAACCATAGAGATACAGAATGCATGCTTCTGATGCAAGTTAATTATTAGTATCTTCATCTCACTTTTCTAATCGGCTCTAATTCTATACTTTACATTTCAAAATAATTCCCCCCCTTACATCAACACTTGTTAGGTTGAAAGATACGATCATCATATTTTGCTAAAATTTAGAAACACAAATCTGTTTTCAGGTCATGTGAAAGGTTAAATTAATTTCAGTATTACCATGTTAAATAGCGTGGTCGGGTACTGGGATTTTTTAACCTCTGTTGAAAAATAGTTATCCACTTCTTAAAATCTTTTGTGTATGGATAGTTTAAATAGAAAGGCTACATTCATGAAAGCTAGAGATATAAAAATCCAAAGACTTCATTCTTTTGACTGGGTGAAAAGTATAACTGCAACCAACCAACACAAATAACCCATGAATCTTTCATAAGTCATAACAAATATACAAAACTAATTTTAACATCCTTTGGCTAGGCCTTGACAGGCTAACAATGGTTAATCCTGCACGTTGGCCTAACATAAACCATCTTCATATGTTCTGTTGGACATCAGTAAAAAGCCTTCATGCTAGTAGAACTGACAGGATTACCACCTCGTATTCTTGTTTACATTAAAAGTTAAACCAAAATCATCACGAGCCTTGAAGCAACAACATATGGCTACCAAGTACAACTTTTTTACATAAATGCTGCGTACTTCCCACTAAGATAATAAATCAAATCCCTATATGTGACAATCAAGGAGCTGCAACACAGTAGAAACAGATATTAAGCACTATCCAAATCATCATAAACGATTGTAGCAAAGCTATTCACGTCATACACATGAGGTAAAATAAGTCCTTAGAAAATCCCAGAACAAGAATGTCAACTATTTCAATTTTGATTAAATGCAAATTCCTCATATTTTTAATAAATTGGCCATCACACATCAATATGAACTTTGTTTTTAGCATTACTAAGACTATTGATATTTGTTTTTACGGGGTTTCCCCATCTTTAGGATGTGGGACTTGTCATGGCCCCCTCGTCACAGTCTTGCTTATCACGAGTCAACCCTTGTGGGTAGCCAATACAAGACTGGCAATCAGGGCCTAAAAATTATTAACACCAGAATCATTCACTGCAATTGAATACTTATCAATCTTAGATGGCAGTACATCGTGGCCATAGGCCTGGAATGTATTGCATGTTGGGTGTGTCGGTAAATATTGTTGATGAGATGTATTGGTGTTGATAGCACAAAATATACAAGGGTTCCACTTCCTTAGAGGCCATAGGCCTCATGCTTCATATCTGTCCTCTCCACTCCTTCCTTCCATTTATCATGTTACTCAAATGAACTCTACTTCACATTCCACATGCCATGTGAACATGTTACAGACATTATTCTTACAATCATATATATATATATATATATATATATATAGCGCTAAGTCTCTCTCTATATTGAATTAAATCAAATTAAAAGATTGTGAGTTGATAGGCACACTTATAGGACCAATACCATCCTATCTTCATTTGAATTAGCAGTTAGATAAAATTATAATATCTATATTTAATCAAATTAACATATTTTTCAGGCAAATATATTAATACTACTATGGAATCTTGATAATGAATCTTCATAGGGAAACTTACGAGATATAAACTGTATAATCCATCCAACAACAGGGATATGGTAGAGGAACATTTTGATAGAAGACCAAAAACCACTGCAACCAAAAGCATCAATATTAAGTGTAGAATAAGTTTTGTAGTCATGTAAAGTTCAAGAAGGATGCCAATGTCATCAACTAACCTGAAGAGAAAAACAAAACCGTATATTTCAAGTATTATTCCAACTATTGGCCACCTCACAAAAATGAAAAAGAGACCCAAAAGAAACGATGCAGTGCCCTGAAAAAAAAAAAAAGGCAAAGCAAACTAGTTATTACCATTTAAAGTGTTTCCTTATTCATTTATAGAGAATTTGGAAATTGCATATCAAGGTGGAGAAAAACACTAAAGAACTAAGGTTAATATATGATGCAGTAGTACAAGATCAAAGGATGAAAGATACATCAGGCAAACATCCATTCAAAAACATCTCTTGGGCTTAATGTTTCACCACAGAAAGAGATGCAGGAAGTCCAAAGCAGACAATTCTTTAATTCGTACAGGCACGCGGACAAGGAGGAACTAACTGGGAAAAGTTCCATTTATTTGTTCCAAACTATCATTGTCCACAAACAGAAGACAAAACAACATGTTGCAAATCATTAAGGCGTCAGAAAAAGTGGAATTTTTAAGGATTCAGTGTGACAAAAATAAATTAGTTTTTCCATGTATCAAAACTGGCACATGCATTTTCTTGTAGTGCAGGAAAGAAAGTCCTGAACATGATTTTGAATTTGACAGCAGATATTTTCCATTGTGCAGTACACAAATATTGTTTGGAAATAAGTGTGGTTGGGGGAGAAAATTCTGCAGATTTTGTACAGAAATTTTACTAGGGTATCAACTATCAAACAGATAAACGTATTGGTGAAAGACAAATAAGAGAAGACAAGCCGAAGACGCTTCTTGTCCTATGAATATAAATATATGCACCTATTCGATACTAATAGATACCAGACTATCGCCGTTAAACTTTCACACTTATATGATAGGCAAAGCAATCTATCTCGTTTAGCATAAACACAATTAAATTTTAAGTTTATAAATGATAAATAAATATGTTCTTTGATCTAAAGCAAACAGCTCAAAAGCCAAGAAGCAGCTATGTCCCTGGCGCATAAGACTAAAAGCAACTGTGTAACATGTGAGTGACATTCTAGCACAAATGTCCACTAGTGACTACGAAGACAAAAGGAGAGAAGAATGCCTTATAGTTCGCTCTATTGGTGAAAAGTGCCCACGTAGAACGCCAACCAAGCAAAATTGCTACCCCTGCCAAGGCAAATATCTGATTCCACAATAATAGATGCCAAAACAAAAATTAGGGTTATACCAACCTCTATTCGAAAGGAAAGTGTTACGGAAATTTAGATTGTAAAAGTAAGCCTCACATTTCCCAGAGCAAGCAAACCACGGTCAAAGAAGAGAACTATGCCAAGAAATGTGAAGAATATGCCGAAACCAATCAGGCCTATACCAGCCTCTGCGAGATTATGAAAAATTCCAATGTCAAAACATCCTCAGTGTGAATCGTGTCGTGTGCAGACACTTGAATTACAATAAATTATAAACAGAACGAGCATTGCAATGCTTCTTACTCTTTATCTCAGTTAACTCATAGGCCATAATCTATTAGAAAAACAACACCAGATGAAGAAACCTTCACAAAAAAGAAATGGAAAGTAATCAGATCATGAATTAAGATACACTCACCCTAACCCTGATTTGAAGGGAGAACTAACAAAAATGCAAGTGACAGCTTCAAGAGCTATCTGTTACATTCAGCACATTTTGAGAGAGATAAGAGATAACACTGAAAATTCACCTCTAACAATGAGTTGATGCAGAAGAAGAACGAAAGTACTCGCTTGTGCCTTCTGAAAATCGAGATTCAGAGAGAGAGAGGCAATGGGCCTCGTACTTGATATTTATTACATGGGCTTCAAATTCTGGGCCGTGTGCTCAAGCCCAAGGAAACTAATAAGCCCAGAAGTCTTGGGACAAAAATAACACGACGGTTTCTTGCTGCACCTCTACAGACACAGCAATTGACCATTATATCCTTAATAAAAAAAATTGAATAAATCATATATCCTTAAACTTTTTTTGTATTTCATATTATAAAATTTGGTATACAATTTTTATATATTGTATAATTCGGTATATAATTTCTTTTATACCAAATTATATAATTTAGTATATAATTTTTTTTTGTATTTCGGATAATTCGCTATACAAAAGTGTATGTAGAATTACACCATCATCTAGAATAGAAAAATATATTTTGATTTGTACAATCTAATATATAAAAGTTATATACGAATTGTATAATTGGAAATGTAAAAAAATTTATATATTGAATTATACAAATTTATATACTGAATTATATAATTTGATATTAAAAAAAGAAATTATATAAATTATATATCGGATTGTAAAATTTCGTATTAAAAAAAATTATGTATCAAATTGTATAATCCTATATAATCCAGTATATAAAAATTGTTTATCAAATAGTACAATCTGACAAAAGTATTTTTGGCATTTAAAAGATATGAAAGTGCACGTGAAATCATGTAGGTGCAGGAAGAACCCGTCAAATAACACTAATTATTTTTTTGCTCTTAAGTATAACAAGAATGAGGCTTGCAACAGTTCAGAACCTATCGTCACTGAATAGAAATTACAAAAGTTGTCTGAGACAAAGTCTAAGGCTGAGGAAACAACCTAAGGGAGGATGTTTGAGTGAAGCTGCAGGAATTAATGTAATTGATTGAGAAAATGCAAGTCCTGCTTGATAGGGTTGTGGATGAAATGGAAACCTTTATCTAGAGGAACTAGATCGTTATTATGCCAATAGGTTCAGCTCAATTGTTAACAAAATCGAGCTAAATTCTATTAGCTCTTAAAGGCAGTGCCTAATAAGGAAATTTGACTTTAACGATGTTTCTTTAAATATGGTAATTTGATGGAAGAAGTTTATATGCAAGAAGCTCTAAGTTTCGTCAAGACTCTTCAAATCTTGTACATGCAAATTAGATAAGCCACTTTATGGATTAAACATAAAAAGCTGAAATGGTCTCTCCAAATAAACGCCTTTTAATTTATATTCAAGATATATCTAAGTTGTGAATGAAAAACTTTGTTTTGTATCGGTTTTGTGAGTAGAATCTAAGATGTTATAGTCTTTTGAGTGGATGATTATTCTCGTTTAATCTTTGATCTTTGATTAGATCATCTCATCGTTTTATTTTCTTTAGATAGTTTGGTCATACGTCTTTCTGTCATATTTGATAGTTACGCTTGTGGAGAGAGGGAATGAAAAAGAAAGAAGCATAGGGAGAGAGGAGAGGGAGAGACATAAAGTGGAATGGGAGTAAGAGGGAGAGAAAGAAAAAGAGAGAGGAGGAGTGGGAGAGAGAGAGGAAAAGGGGGAGAAAGGGAGAGTGAGAGACAGATAAAGAGGGTTGGAAGCAGAAAGAGGAAGAGGGAGAGAGGGAGACAGAGAAAGAGAGAAGAGAGGAAGAGGGGAAGAGGGGGAGAGAGAAAGGGAGATAGGAAGAGAGAGAGAGGGAGAGGGTGAAGAGAAGGAGGGAGGGAGAGAGAGAAATAAAAAAAGAAAAGAGAGACTATTTGCACAAATATTTGTTAATTAAAAAAGACTAAAGTAGAATTTGAGTCTATAACAATATAGTCCCACAAATATTTGTTGATTATTATCGAAATTGATTTTATGGATGAAAATATTTCTATAATTTGAATTTCTTTTGATTTGAATCCATTAGTTTGCTTGCATTTGTCAAAAGGAAATTATTGTTTGTTTTTTTGAAAATATAGCGTATAAAATAATAACTATTTTGAAAATGGATCTGCATTAATATGTCCAAAAGGGAAAGATAATATTTCCTACGGAATGGAGTAATAGTTGGAAATAAATTTATTTTCTTACAGAATTATGAACATTCGATTTTTTATTTTTTTTGTAACGAAATTGAATTTTTTTTTTACCAAATAACTATTTTGATACTGAAGTGGGATTAATCTGAGTAAATAAAAGTACATTTTAGTATTTATTTTCTGCCATTTCACTCCAGAGATAAACATTATGACTATATTAATACAAAATTAATTTAATATGGTGTCACTTTATGAAAAATGAAAAAAAAAAAGGTCTCTACAGCTTAACAAATGAAATAATGTATCTCACTACCAAGAAATTAAAGACTTTAAAGAACCATGACCAAAATGTAGAAATCAAAGGTATTATCGGTGAAATTTATTAAAAAGTTTTAGTTAGAATATGTAGTTTATAAATATTATAATAAGAGATTAAAAGTTGTAAATAATTAATGAGCTCTTCAACTAGCCGTTGTATGCTGGTTCTGCTCTCCAAAGCCTACCATGTATCTCATCGCAAAGTCTCATTTTTCTATGATTTCCCTGTTCATCCCTATTATTCCTCCCCTTTGATCGCTAATCACGTGCTATATATAGTGTTTGTCGTTTCATGGGAGATTTTCAAAAAGATCAACTCAATGATTATATTCTACAATATACAATGTCTGCGATCATCACATGAATAATACTATCTTAATCGTAATCAATTAATATAAGTGGAATATACTGGCGTGGGTTTAAATGGAGAGAAAAAAAATTACATATTTTTAAAAAAGTCATTATTTGATAGAAAAATTACTTGACCGATGAAGTTTCTGATCATTTACTGCTATGTTCTAACACGAGGAACAACGTAAGAAAAAGACAAAGAGTGCTACGTAAGTTTTTCTCGAAAGTATACATGGAATATTTGTTATCCAAGCAAGAAAATGCATGCATGGAGCACGCATATGTTTACCACACAAAACAAAACAAAAATCTTATCTTATCCCAATACTAAATGAATATTTGTCTTTTAATTACATGCTTATTCCGGACGTTTATTTATTTTTTCTTCATTTGTAAGAAACAAAACAGATCAAAAAATTTGGTAATAACTCCTAGTCTCCACCATATTTAATTACAAACTTTATGACCCAAATGAAGATTTTAAATTATCAAACCTCAGAAATGAATTTTGGATTCCAAAAATGGATGTTTTGAGTGATTTAGTGAGGTCAAAAGATTGAACAGAGATTATAAAGCGTGGATGTAAATTGGTAATTGGAAAGAACTATCATGTGGCTCAAAGAGTGTAGGAATTAACAAGTGACCATAATTGAAAGTGGAAAAACTCACCATGCTGCCTTTTGAAGAGATTGACGATGAAAAAAGGGTATATATATAATACCAAAGATTTGAATTGGCACGAGATTAGACTTTGATTTTTCAGCTGCATGGTATAGATAAAGCTTAATACCTAAACAAAATATAACGTGATTCGCGTGATTTTTTGATTGGGTATAGAATGTGTAACGCTAAAGAAACTCTATAAAGTTGAGCAAAAGATTGCTTGAAAACGCAAATAAGTGAAGGCACTTTGGATTTTCTGTGTTAACCTGTTCCACATTATTGTGAGTTTAGTTTGTTTGATAATAATTAATTTCGTTTTAATCGTATGGATAAATCTTTTGATGCACGGAAACTTGAAGTGACTGATGATAAATAATAAATTATTAAGTATGTATTGAAAATGAGAACGAGAAAAGGAGATGGAGGTGTATTTAGAATGAAGAGGATTCTCAATTATGTGTGATTAATCAGAAGCACATGGAGTTTAGCATAATTGGTGGTGTTGACATATTAACATCTCTATGTGGGAATTCAACATAGGCACCCAAACTATACTCAATCATTAATTTAATTCGTCATTTATTACTTTTCTTTTTTTTGTCCACACGATTAGATCGTGACCACAGTATTTTTCCTTTTTTTTTTAAGTGCATGTAAATTCTCTTTTTCACATTTTCCCCACTGTGTCACTTTAAATTTAAAATATCTTTTGTAGAGTTATGATTTGTCTTAATTTTTTTAATAAACAATGTAAGATTCCTGTTGTATTGTAACAAAAAGATAATTTCATGGCATTTTTTATTTATTTTTATATAATATAATATTTTTTTAATTAAGGGATAATTAGTTTTTTTTTTACTCAATTTAAACTTTGTTAATACGTAATATTTTTTATGAAGTTTTGAAAATTAAAAAGTGAGGAAAAATATGGTTGCTTACTAAAAGAATCCACAATGATATTAAAAGATATTATATTGCAACTTTGGTTTGCCAGTAGATGGAAAAATGAGATTTGTATCAGATTAAATTAACTTTAATTAAACACCTGTATGTGTGGTGTTCAATTAAATTAAATTTAATTAAACACCGCTTTTATACAGCTAAACTAATGTGATGCGATTTCTATTATGAAGTCAAAAATAGTGCTACATACCTAAGACTATTTCTTTAATAAAGTTAATATATTTGTATATTAAGAGTTCTTGAATTTATTATTGTGATTAGGTTTTACCATTTCCATAAATTCTAACAAAAAATTAGACCAAATTAAGAAAATTTCAAACTCTTGGCGATGACTATTAATCAGCCAGTCTGGCATAAGGTAATATGCATCTCTTGATATTCTAATGCCAACTTAAATCTCAGATGAGCAATGAAATTCAACGATTATGTAGATGATAAAACGTAACTATCCTTGAAAAAAATTAAATTGTTGAGTTTTCATGGAATTTTTATAATATATGCATTTATTTCACTCTACAAAATATTCTAGTCAATTCAATAATTGTCTTTATTTATGACACGCCTCCAACCAAAACCTAGGATTTTATTTACAACCCCACCATAGCTTCTTCTATTTTCTCCCTATTTTTACCTTTTTCACTATTACAGTCTACAAAGACTAGAAGATCATTATATAAGAGACATTTTCAAAACCCATACATCATTTTTCTCTGAAAACGTAATTCATTTAATATACAATTTCTTCCTTTACGAACTTTACTTCAGGATATCAAACACAAAATATCATAAATATATTTTGAAACACAATGATTGACTTTGCAATAATTATGATAAAGTTATATGATATTGTTGTGAAGTTTGGATAGCGAAGTTATTGTACTATTTTATTATAATTAGTTAGGACTTGAGAGTGATCAAGAAATATTATTTTTTTGGTAGACAAGTTGTATTACAAATATAAAATGCCCACTAGGTGTAAAAAAAAAACACTTTATTTAATTTTTGAAATGTATGAATTTCGAAGCCTTTTTCCTGGCAAATGGATCGTATATGAAATTAAGTGCAGTTAGTTTTAGATGAATGGATTATTCAGTGTTCTTAATTGCAATAACGTTTTACCAGTATACCTAAACCTGAGAATTATGCAAAAAAGTGGTTCTCTGAATGACTTCAACATAATTACCTCCTCCCAAAGCTAAACTTTTTCTTTGACTTTCTCTAATTTTATCATATGATAGATCCTTATATATGTACATATTATAAGCATAAAAAAATGAGTTATGAAGGACACCCCATCCACGTCTCTGCCACTATCACATTCTTCTCTCACATAACACCTCCACTCATCTGCTCTGACTATCTTATTTAAAAACAGCATTGTCGAAATCAATATATTTTTCCACGAACAACAATTATCAAAAATTCCATGAAACATCTAGATTTTAATTTAGAGACGTAATATTACACGGCATTGACTTCAATTAAGAACAAAAGAAAGAGGATGAAAGAAAGGCACTAACATGGTTCTTAATTACAACATGCATGGTACAATATATAGTAGATAAACCCCCATGGGGACATATGCAAATTTGAATTGCAAGTCACTTAAAGTGAGCCTTATTTATGATCTAGGTAATTAATGTGTAAAACAATTATTCTCTTTCTTTACCGTTACAATCAAAACAGGGTAAACATATACTGTTATGTTCCCATTAACACTGCTTAATTAAACAAGGTAGATTTCAGTTTTAGTAAAATAATATTTGTTAATAATAATCCGTGCAAGTGCAACTGGAACTATAATAATTTCATAAGCGTATCACATGCATTAAAATATCTACGTAAAAACTATATTATATAAAGTTGTGTATTATTTTTTATTAGATGAATGTACATTCTAACTTCCATTCCGTGTGCATATACGTTACATTTTTGAAAAAGTTGCGTCCCTATTTCTACAAAGCCGACACTCAATTATCAAGTACTATACATATACTATATATTGAGTAAATAAAACTATTTAAATCTTCTGGAGGCCTTAACGAAGTTTCCATGTGGCAAACAATGACACATGACATAATTATTCATGGACTACCTTCTGTTGCTGCTAATTTTTTACTTATAGCAATTGATTGAAAAATGTTGATTTTCCCAAAGATAAATACAATGCCTAGGGAAATGAAGTATATTAATTTGTAACGTGTAGTTTTATAATTTTATTTGCATGGTAGCCCCGCAAACATGGGCAAAGCAAGGGGAGGAAAATGCACACATACAATATTATCCAAAAGGTTCTTAGGGCTGCTGCCTGCAATTTCTTCAACAAACCAAATCATCACGATCTACCCTATGCACTTTATTACCTTCCCTCTGAACAAAAGCAATAGAAAACAAGAAGAAAAGGAAAAGGATGAAAAAGGCATTTTGAATTTTCTTTTTGAGTCAAGAGAGGCAACTGAGTAGCTGGGAGAAATGATAAGAGAGCAGCATTATTTGGAAGCTTTTGGTTATATTATATAGAGTAGAATCAAGAGGGTGATTTAATAGTTAAATGAGTTGTTGGAGTTTCAATTTTAAAAAACTGAGTTAGTTGGAAGGGAGCCATATGGAGAAAAAGAAGAAAACTGAATTAAGATATTGGACTTAAAAAGTCACAAGGCCAGCTGGGGAAGCTTCATTTAAGCATTAAAATTATAAGATGAATGAATTGGTCTCTCATCACAGCTTCATTGTAAATGAGACATTCCATTATAAATACCCATTTGATGTAGCTTTCTTCATCATCACTGAATCGTCAAGGATCATATCTCACCATAAACATTGGTTGGAGGGTACTCCTACTCATGACCGCCGGTAGCTACGGCCCTAGTAAGGGTCGACTTAGGCCTCAAATGGCCATTGCATTGGCCATTGTTCTTATTTCCTGCAATGTAGCATCCGTTGCTGGTGATGCTTACACTTACTCATCACCACCACCACCGTATATGTACAAATCTCCACCACCTCCTTCCCCCTCACCTCCACCTCCTTATGAGCACAAGGATCCACACTATGAATACAAGTCTCCTCCACCACCCTCTCCATCACCTCCACCACCATATTACTACAAATCTCCTCCACCACCCTCCCCATCCCCTCCACCACCATATTATTACAAATCTCCTCCACCACCCTCCCCATCCCCTCCACCACCATACTACTACAAGTCCCCACCACCACCCTCTCCCTCCCCTCCACCTCCTTATTACTACAAATCTCCTCCACCACCTTCTCCTTCACCTCCACCCCCTTACTACTATAAGTCCCCACCACCTCCTTCACCATCACCACCCCCACCATACTACTACAAGTCCCCACCACCACCCTCACCATCACCACCCCCACCATACTACTACAAGTCCCCACCACCACCTTCTCCATTACCACCTCCACCATACTACTATAAGTCTCCTCCCCCACCGGAAAAGTCACCACCCCATGATCCTTACTACTACAAGTCCCCACCACCACCCTCACCATCTCCTCCACCACCTTACTACTACAAATCTCCTCCTCCTCCATCCCCATCACCTCCTCCACCTTACTACTACAAGTCCCCACCACCACCTTCTCCATCACCACCCCCACCATACTACTACAAGTCCCCACCACCACCTTCACCATCACCACCCCCACCATACTACTACAAGTCTCCTCCACCACCTTCACCATCACCACCTCCGCCATACTACTACAAGTCTCCTCCCCCACCTAAAGTCTCACCACCATATGATCCTTACTACTACAAGTCCCCACCACCACCTTCACCATCACCACCCCCACCATACTACTACAAATCTCCTCCTCCTCCATCTCCCTCACCTCCTCCACCATACTACTACAAGTCTCCACCACCTCCTTCACCATACCCTCCACACGTGCCTTACTACTACAAATCTCCTCCTCCACCATCTCCCAAGCCTTACTACTACAGCTCTCCTCCTCCACCATCTCCTAAGCCTTACTACTACAGTTCTCCTCCTCCACCGGTCGCTTATCCTCCATATTCTCCACATCCTCACCCTCACCCGTATCACCACTCATTGATCGTTAAGGTTGTGGGTAAAGTCTACTGTTACAGATGCTACGACTGGAAATACCCCAAGAAATCGCACAACAAGAAACACCTCAAAGGTGCAAACTTTTACTTTTTATACTTTATTATCATTATTATCTCATTCTGATGCTTGGACAATAACAATATTTATCATTATTTTTCGTTCAAACGTGTCATTGTTTGGTAATATTTAACTGCATTTTTGTTTTTCCTTAATATTTTATCTGGGGAGGTGAGCTGCTTAGATTCCTTTCATTAATTTTGCTTAGTCAAGCTAATTTTTCTGTTTCTATAACTCTCCATATCCATCTCGTTGTCATTGTGTCTACAAAATTTCAAAGGGACTTTACAATAACTTCTACTTTTAAGTCACATCTTATGACATTTTACACAACACTTTAATTAAAAATCACTTTTTTCCTAATTTTTTCATATACACGTGCATTAAAAATACACCATAAAAGTAAAAGAAATAGTATCATATTGTCTCATTTGTGTTCACAAAACAAAAAAGTTCCTTCCCTTAAAATTTAAAAAAAAAATATTACCTAGTGTTATATATGTTAGATTGATTTGTGTTTTAACATGTGAAATTCACGCATTTTCAACCTTAGGTGCCACGGTCGAAGTGACTTGTGAAGTTGGAAGCAAGACCATAAAGGCTTACGGTAAAACCAAGAGCAATGGCAAATACAGCATCACTGTTGAAGGATTGGACTATGTTAAATATGGAAGCACAGCCTGCAAGGCCCAACTCTATGCTCCTCCTAAGGGCTCACGATGCAGCATACCCACCAAGCTTAACGAGGGAACCAAGTTGAGTTTGAAGTCGAAGGACAAGTACGAAGTTGTTCTGAAGGCTAAGCCTTTTGCCTATGCTCCTGCAAAGCCATACGATTGTGAAAAGCACAAGCATTCACCCGCTCCTTATCACAAGCCATACTACTACACTTCTCCCCCACCACCTTATTACTACAAGTCACCACCTCCACCATCATACTACTACAAGTCCCCTCCTTACTACTACAAGAGCCCTCCTCCACCATCACCATCTCCTGCTCCATATTACTATAAATCTCCTCCCCCACCTTCACCATCTCCACCTCCACCCTACTACTATAAATCTCCACCTCCTCCACCCAAGGATCCTTATTATCCTCCTTACTACTACAAGAGCCCCCCTCCACCCTCACCTTCCCCTCCTCCACCTTACTACTACAAATCACCTCCTCCTCCATCCCCATCACCGCCTCCTCCTTACTACTACAAATCACCTCCACCACCATCTCCATCACCACCACCACCCTACTACTACAAATCACCTCCACCACCATCTCCATCACCACCACCTCCCTATTACTACAAGTCACCTCCTCCACCATCCCCCTCACCACCACCACCATACTACTACAAGTCCCCTCCACCACCTTCCCCATCACCACCACCACCCTATTACTACAAATCACCTCCTCCACCAGATCCATCACCACCTCCTCCCTACTATTACAAGTCTCCTCCTCCACCATCCCCATCACCGCCACCTCCTTACTATTACAAGTCTCCTCCACCTCCATCTCCCTCACCACCACCACCCTACTACTACAAGTCTCCTCCACCACCATCTCCATTACCACCTTCTCCCTACTATTACAAGTCACCTCCTCCACCATCCCCCTCACCACCACCTCCATACTACTACAAGTCCCCTCCACCACCATCTCCATCACCACCACCACCTTACTACTACAAGTCACCTCCACCACCATCCCCATCACCACCACCTCCCTACTACTACAAGTCCCCTCCACCACCAGATCCTTCACCGCCACCTCCTTACTATTACAAGTCACCACCACCCCCATCTCCATCACCACCACCACCTTACTACTACAAGTCTCCTTCCCCACCATCTCCCTCACCACCACCACCCTACTACTACAAGTCTCCCCCACCACCATCTCCATCACCACCACCACCATACTACTACAAATCTCCTCCACCACCATCACCGTCTCCCCCACCTCCTTATTACTACGTGAGTCCCCCACCACCAACCAAGTCTCCTCCACCACCAGCATACATCTATGCTTCCCCTCCACCACCCATCTACTAGTAAGCTTCGAATTAAGCGGAAGCGACGACAAGTCATGTAAGTTACTAATCCAAAAATTGAAAAGCATTTCTTTAACTACATTTACGGATCTTGAAAATATTGAAAACTTCTACTTTTGTTTTCAGGTTCTAGTATTCATTGTGGAATAAAGTCAAGTTCCATTTGGAGCAGAGTTAAGCATCTAATTTGTTGTACAAGTTCTTTCAATAAGAGTCTGAATGTATCGTTTCTAAGCAACAATCTTCACGATTCGGATGAGGCTGCTTCTATTTACTTGGTGGGCATCTTGCACCTCTTGTTCTTACTGAGTTCGAGGGAGCGACAAATGAAAACGAGGAATCGAGATTTGAAATCTTGATATCAATGGAGGCTGCTCTTAGAGATCTCTTTCATTTGTTTCTTTGTAGATTATATACATTGGATCGTGTAATGATTGCATTCAAATTATTGTGAAATTCTTTTGACTATATATATATCATTTTCTGTTGTTTGCAATAAAATTGTCAAATATTTGGCACAAAGTGAAGCATAATTAATAAATACAAATCCCGTAAACCTCGGTCGCGTATATTTTCAAAAGAATATGTATGCAAGTTAGACTACAATGAGTTCCAAAATAATCTTAAATAATTAGTTGTTGTGACCAAATATTGCCTTAGCATATGTCTGAGAGTTGAATATCAAAGAGTTCCATTCTCAATCCTATCTCTTTGTCTTCTTCAAACATGTCCACACCCTTTCGCATCTTCTCCATCTCTCTTATATATCGTTGTTCTTCCTTGTCCTTCGAGAACCAGATATAAAGAAAATAATGTTGTAGAAAAGAATGAAATGAAATGAAAGGGACGAGAGCGTGAGTTAGCAAAGGTGGTTTAGATGTTATATGTAAAATGGAGTGAAGAGTATAAAAAAATGTAAATAGCAATTCTTTTTAAAGTTTAAACTCCGAGTTTGATACTCCTAGTTTTACAAATCATTTATCCATTTTTATTTAACCTATTTTATTTTTATCTCTAAATTAATTCAAATAGTATTATCAAAATAAAAACAATTTAAAACAAATAATCTTATCATTTAAATAATTCATTTCAAATCTGTAATACAATTTATATATTTAAACGTATTTATTTTACATGTGTAATGTAAAAATTAGTTACATTAAAGAAAAATGCCAAGACACATTATAGCTTCCATGTAAATCTTTTCTAACATTAATACCAAATACATATTAATAAAATAGTGTACTAAATATTTAACTCCTTAATTCTTTGTTTGTTGGAGTAAATATCAAAAGGTAAAAAGAGAAAAGCAAAAGATTTATAGTTGATTTAATTGATGTGATTAAAATAAAAAAATTAATTAGGTAAATAATGTAATTAATTAATGAATTTCTTCATTAAAAAGTAATAAAATATGTATAAATTAAAATTAAAGTATAATTAATTATAAAGTAATTATTTTATAAAATAGAAAATCTAATTAAAAAATATTTGGTTTCTAGATTGTAAAATCCATAAGAGAAAACGTATTTGGAATGACTTACCGAAAGCATACACATTTTGTATATATAGTTACGGATTTCAGAATCTGAAATATATAGTTACGGATTCCTGAAAGGCAATAAAAATTTTGAAATAAGTTTCGGATTATACAATCTAGAAGCCAAATCCTACAATTCGAAAGTCATCCAAAAAAATTTTTACTTTTCGGATTGTAAAATTTGAAAGCCTGTACAACTATAGAAGAAATTCACCCTCTTCTCCCCGTCGTCCACCACCACTCTAATACACCAACCAAAGCATACAAAAATAAAATAAACTTTACATTTACTTGAATGGATGTGTAGTGCTTGAATGATGCTTCAATGTGAAAAAAAAAATTCAATTCACAGTCACCATGAACTCACTGTGAACCACCACCAACAACCATGCAAAAAAATTCAATTCGCAATACAACCACAAACAGTGAATGAAGAACGTGAATTTGTGAATAGAGAAGGTGCAGGTTACTCAGAATTTGTGAAGATCTCGATTGGGGTAGAGGGATTGAAGGGTAGTTTTAGGTTTTAAATTTAATTTCAGATGTAAATTTGATTTTTCATGTATGCTATGGAAGTGCAAGAAGATATCAAGGAAATGCAGGAAGAAGCTCTCAAGTTCAAGGCCCATTAGATCGAGACTTGGCTAGGTCGTTCTTCTAGTGTTTTATGTAATTATTTTCGTTTTGCCTCTGGAAGACTAAAATTTTATGAGTTAATTTCTTGGGATTTTACATTGAATTTTAAGGTTTTGTGTAATTTAGTTTTGTTTTCAATTTTTGTAATTGATTGCATTAGAGGGTATAGTCTTTTTGGATTTTGATTTCTGTTTAGAAATTGTTTTTTAATGCTCGTTGATAATTAAATTTTGTTTTTTAGTTGAAATTCTTGTTTAATTTTTTTTTATTTTGAACAATGTCTTGTTTGCTTAATTCAATATGTAAAAGATTAATTTTTTCATAGGCTTGAATATTTATGAGAAATTTAATGAATTGATTGACGCTTATTTAATTGGTGCTTATTTGATTAATTTGCTTCTATTTTTAAATGGGATATATATATATATATATATATATATATATATATATTTTTTTTTATATTTATATTCATATAACATACTTGAACTAACCCTTTATATAATTGTTTTAGTGATTAAATATAATAATTCTATGATTTATTAATCTTATGTAAATACATTTTAACACATTAAAAACTAGCCAAATTGAATGATTTAAAAAAAATTTGCACAAGTAAAATAAAACACAAGTTCCCATGAAGTTTTGAAAATTTTGAATACAATTTTCTCAACTAAAAATAAATTAAAATTTCTATAGTTATTTTTTGTCTAAACTAATAATGTGTAAAGATTTTCAGTTAAAATGTATTATATTAGTTTTAAACATGAAAGAAACCAAGTTTATAACATTACTTTATTATGATGAAAATATTTTTATAACTATTTTTATATAACATTTTATATCTTTTAAAAACAGAAAAACATAAAATTGATAATGATTAGAATCAGAAGATAAGAAAGATTATAATCTAGATTTATGAAGAAAAAACCCAAACTAAATTCCAAAGTTAATTTTGTAGAAAAATTAAATAAAATAAAACTCAAAGACAATACAATAATAAATAGAAATCAACAAGAAAAAGATAAAACTTTTAGAGCATGAACACAAACCAGATTGAAAAGTAAAAAAAAGTCAAGAAATTAAATGAAAAAAAAAATAAACAAAGCAAAAAGAATTACAAAGGATAAAATAAAACTGTGCTTAAGAAACTCAAAAATTGGTGAGCAAGAACATCAATATTAATGCTTTCTTTGTCATTTCCATGTTTGAATTTTACAAAGTTTTTTGTCGGTGATATTTTTGTCATTCCCTAATCACATATAAAATTCTACATAGAAATTATATTAAGACAATTATTTATTTATTTCTAATAATCATATGATTGATGTCACACACTTGTCAAATATTCATTATTTGACATTATTTATTTATATGATTATGACACGCTCATTAAACAATTTCAAATTTCAACTTTCCATGTTCTTTTCAACGTACTCTTCTTTTCGATTAAAAAATAAGCAAGCTACATTTTTTTATTCATTTAAAAAATAACCTCTTATTTGATGAGTAACTTTCATCTGTGTATGATTCCTGTTTCAACGGAAAATATTCTTTGACCATATTATAAGTATTCTAGAAAATACTAAACTCTATTTTCTCATCTTCAATAAAAAAAAGCATCAATACCATTTTTTATCCACAAAACATCACTTTTATTTTGCATAATCAAATTATTTCAAAAACAATAACAACCACACATTCTAAATATGTAATCTTGTTAAAGTATTTGATAAAATCATTTTAAGAAGTGTATGTGAAATAATCCTTTTTGCAGGGTTTGCTAAAATACCAAGATGTTATCTTTCACTAACCTAAGTTTAGACACTCACATCTAATATTTCAGCATAACTCAAATCTAAAAAATTACCTGTGAAAAAAAAAATGGTCATTCCTTCTATAAATAAGAAAAAGTAAATTCTTGCCATGATAAAGCAATGCAATTGCACGAGATCACTTCCATAAGAGTTCACAGAGGTGGACATATTATCCTTTTTTTTTTCTTTAAATTTAAAATACCAACTATATTATTTTTCTAAAAATTCTTATTCTCTGCCAGTTTTACAGTCGTATAAAAAAGCAAAATAATTCATTCAACTGTTTTTTTTTCTTTATCCAACAAACAAGGTATGTTATAGGAAGAAAACACGTATCAACGTTATACCGTGGGTGTTAGATGTTTACACAAAACGTCAAAACAATAGTCCAATCCTACACACATATCACATAGCAATGTTATTTAATTATTATTATGAATTCTAATGAATAGTGAAGATGAAAATGATTGGATCCTATGCTCCAAAATTTAACAACCAAAAGTAAAAATAGAGTTTCTTTTTGGTTATGGTGTCAACAAGCTGGTTCGGTTGCTTTGAACACGCCTAATTATTTTGACAAAAGCATAGAAAAATAAAAAAGGAAGAAAAAGAAATTAAGGTAAGAATAAGTTGGCACATTGGTGTCAACAGAGAGAGGGACTTCAACCCATTCACCCTCCACCCATCCACCGTCATTATTATCATTACACATAAACCATTGCTTTTTTCAAAAGTAGATGCCAACACTAAAATATTTTTTCATGCCAAATAAAAATATGTAAAATAATTAATTTAGCTTCATTATTAATTTGCAAAAATAAAAAATAAAAAAGAGAGAGAGAAAAGGTAAATGTTCTTAATTGTTCCCCGCGTGTAAGTTGCGCTGTCTTGCTCGTCCTTTATGCTTCCGTTTGAGAACTCCGAAATTGTAGAGAGAGAAAGAGAGAGAAAGAGAGTGCGTTTGTTTTGTGTGTGTTTCTCTGTCGTAACGTAATATTATTATTATTGTGAGTTTGGGACATAACAACTCAGAGAGTTCTTGCAATTTGCAACCTCTCTCTAACGTTGGCCTTTCGTTTTTCCCCTTTCTGCCGACGATCTTGTTTCTCCCTGTGGATCAGGTTCGATCTCTCAGATCTGGATTTCCTTCTTATCATTCTTCTTTCGTTCTTTCATTCCGATCCTTAGATTCGCTCTTTCGTTTAGCTTTCTGTTTTTGCTCCTTCAATGGTGTTTGGATCTTCTCGTTTGTTTTTTTATCTGATTTCATTTAAGACTTTCGTTCAATGTGTTGTGGTGCACTTATCTGTGATAGATCACGGGGCCAGATTTGAGATGTGAAACGGGATGATGATCTTGTTAACGTTTCGGATTCTGGATTCTGGATTCTTCTCGGAAAATGTTCGTTCGACTTGTATTTGGATTCGTTTCTAGAGCTTTAAGTTTTCTGTTCGATCTTGTATAACTGTATATGAATTTTGAGGTGGCGTCCTTGGATTTTCGTTTTTTTTTCTCGCATTATAAAGCGTATAGACAATGAATTTTGCTTGTTACTGTTGCCTTGGCTCTCTACCAGGTCTCTGACTAACTGCCTTTTTTTAAAAATTGTTGTCACCTGCTCTGTTGAGCTGCAACAAACAGATATAATGCTTGAAATGTCGTTCTGGAATTCGAGTAACCATTTTCTTGAACCAGTGAGTGAATTTATTTTTTATGTGAGCATTATTTGTGCATTGCAGTTCGGGTCCTCTGTGCTGGTTTGTAGCCTGTGCTGAATACCAGCTAAAATGAAGAAGGCTATTGGTCAAACTGTTAGGGACCTGTAAGTATAACTGAATATTATTCGTTTGTATATGATTCGATGTATTGTGTATAAATGTCCTGCTCTTCATTGTATTCTTGCAGTAAAAGAGAAGTAAATAAGAAAGTGCTGAAAGTTCCTGGGATTGAGCAGAAGGTAATTCTTTTTTAAGTTCGTATGAAATTATGGGTGCAACGATAATGACCAAACAATTGCAGTAATGACTGTGTCAAGTCTGCCTTGTTTTTATCCTTATATTTGTGCATTATGATATATGATCCCATTTTGCAAAACCTAAAGCAGATTCATTATATTTTCTACCCTCTTCTAGGTTCTTGATGCTACCAGCAACGAACCATGGGGTCCTCATGGATCACTTCTTGCAGATATTGCTCAGGCAACCAGAAACCCGTAAGCTTGGACTCTTAATTGCATGTTTGACATATTATGTATTTGAGTACATTGAATCTCATTCTTAAGCACCCATGCAGTCATGAATACCAGATGATCATGTCAGTAATCTGGAAGCGAATTAATGACACTGGCAAGAATTGGCGACATGTCTACAAGGTTTTGATAAACTATTTTAAGTTTTAGATGCAATTGCTAGCAGTTGCTGCTGATCTAGTTTATTTATTTATTTTTGCCACCATCGACACTACAATGTATCCGCCAGTTTGTGAAATCTGTTTTGATACTTGTTTATATCCTCTGCAATAATGATGGGGTTGTTGTTGCACATTAACAATAATGTTTTTCGTGTACTGCATTTACTGTTGATCTCACCTTAAATTATGTGTTTCTGTATTAACCACCCTTTGTTCAACTCCAGGCTTTGACAGTACTAGACTACTTGGTGGCTCATGGGTCAGAACGAGTAATAGATGAGATCAGAGAACATGCTTATCAAATATCAGTAATTCCCATTTAGTCAATCCTACTTAAAATTTATATACTTACTGCCAAGCAGGTCCCAAGTTTTGTAAGGTGATCTAAAATTTATAATGTGACCTGATAAAATACATCATATGAACAGACGTTGTCCGATTTCCAATACATTGACTCCAGTGGAAGGGATCAAGGAAACAATGTCAGGAAGAAATCTCAAAGTCTGGTTGTCCTTGTGAATGATAAAGAAAGAATCATAGAAGTGAGGCAGAAGGCTGCTGCTAACAGGGACAAGTAAGTCTCCTCTCGTTAATTCCATTGGTATTTTGCACTTTGTTATTTTCCAGTTGAAATGTAAATTTTATATATACCCCATTCGTAGATATTTTTTTTTTGCCTTCCCTGAGTTGTAGAATATGATACTGCGTGTGTCCTCTGGGTTTCTGGACTATATATAGATCCAAATACACAGTTGGGTATGTGAAATTCGTGTGAACGTATGTGTCTGTGAGTATCTCAATTTTTAGGAGATATTAACTGTCTATATGGTTCACCAGGTTTCACTAAAATACACAGTTGGGTATGTGAAATTTTTATGAACGTATGTACGTCAGTGAGTATCACAATTTCTTGGAAATATTAACTGCTTTATATGATTCACCAGGTTTCGCAACAATGCAGCTGGTGGAATGTACAGACCGGGTTCATATTCAAGCAGTGGAGCCTATGGTGACAGATATGATGATGATCGTTACGGAAGCAGGGAGGAAGATCGAAATGGCTATGGTTATGGAAAAGAAAGAGAATGGGGCTATAGAGATGATGATCGAAGTAGTCGTGATGGAGATCGTTATGGCAGAGATTATGAGGATCGTTATGGCAGGGATAGTTATAGAGATGATGACTACAGGGGAAGAAGTCGTAGTGTTGACCACCAATATGAATCAAGAAGCAGGAGCTCGGATAGAGATCGTTATGATGATGATGGACAAAACTCATCTCGGTATGTGCCTATGCTTTAGCATTTAGTTCAGGATTTTTTTATTTTTTTTTTTGTTGAGTTCTGGCAGAATACTATTGTATTCATGTTTGTTCATTAGTGATTGGTAGCTTTCATTTTGAGAAAACAGGATACATTTTCAAGCTTTTCAGTTTGAAAATTTAACAGGTGGTGTCGAGAACCCAGACTATTCACCACCTATGTGGTTTTGGTCTTTACTGTATAGAAGTAACTTACAAAATAAGAGCTGTATAGAAGGAGTACTATACTTAGTGGTAAAAAAGGGCATGTGATGTTTAACCTGTGAACATAATTAGTGGAACAAAGTCTTATCTATGCATGTGATAATTTATAGAAAAGGTTTACTTTGTACCAAATTAGAGAGTGGGGTCTTGTGAGATCTTTTGTTGCTTATCTTGTCCTTAGCCATTTAATTATCAGAATATGAATATGGCTTTAGTTCTATACTTCTTGTACTCAAGATGCTAGAAAGATAGAGTTGTGAACTCAACTTTTACTTGGTCTTGATATCTTTCAGTAGCAGTCTGCTTGAAGGTGCAAGTTCTTTTCTTTACATATTTTCTTTCCATTTATTATGATAACATGAGGATTGATGTGATGTTATTGCCCCGTGATGTGAATCACTCTAACTTCATTTTTTACGCAACGATCTCTCAGTGGAAGCAACGCTAAAGCTGAAGACCAATCTCTGGAAGCAAGGTAAATTTGTCTTTGAAATATACCTTTTCTGTACGTATGCGTATTGCTGCAAGTCATTTTTTATGTTTATAATGTACAATACAAAAATATGGCAGGCTTGAGCGGAAAATTTCTGAACAAAATATGGGTGTTGCTCCTCCTAGCTATGAAGAAGCTGTTGGTGAATCTCGCAGCCCTGTACGCAGTGAAAGGTAAGATCTGTTCCACTACAGACAACACTTATTCCCAACAGAATCTGTTACTTATATTATTTTGATTGCAGAGATGTGGAAACTTCAGCAGCATCTGTTCCAAGAGATTCCCCTCCTCATGTAAATGATAATCCTATTCAAACATCTGCTCCTACAGGATCTTCTCCTGTAAACAATAATACAACAGAAACAACTACTGCTGCATCTGGAGTCCAGGAAGCTGAAGCAACTGATGATTTTTTTGATCCACGTGGTGCTGCATCAGGTATTTATTACAGTATTATGTTGGTCGATCTTCTATAATCAGTATTCCTGTAACAGCGCTTCCTTGTTTCTTGTTTTGACGAGTTCATACATGTTTTAGTTGAATTTGTTCTTGTCAAATTATTATTCAATAGATCACCTATTAGTTTCATAGGTGAAGGGGCTGGCTTCGTATGTTAATTGTTGAGTTGAAAGTTTGCAATACACATCTCATCTGTAATTTGACTCGTACATGCATCTGCATTACTAATATTGTTTTCTTTGGATCATCCCTTAGACATTTCTGAGTATACATGTTATACTCCGAAGTCCTAACAAATATGATTTTTGTCCTAAACACACAGAAAACCGTTTGGCAATGTGAAAAAATTCACAGAAATTCCAGCTGCCCACGTATTCTGGCGCAGGACTGTGAAATAGGTTCTGGCTGCCTTTTATTGATGATTCGTCTGTGGTTTTAGAGTTTTATCCTTTGACAACTTAGTCTTGTACAGACTTTGAGTGGTACATGCAGACTGTTCCAGCATAAAATTTTGAAACTGAATTCTAAGACCAATTAATAAGAATAATTTTCCTGCATCCTTTAGTGGGAAAAGTTAGCCATTCACTACTGTGGCTCCTAATTAAAATTCTTTTCATTTATACATATTTTGAGTGGCATGAGACAGCTGTATGTCAAGATTTGTGGTCAAGATGTAAAATTCCAGTCAGACTTTGGTCAGATATACTTGTGAAACCAATGGCTCGGCTATTGACATTTGATGAATTTTCATTGGCAAGATTTGGGAGTTCAATGTTAATAATAGTGCTTGTTTGTTTTTGCTTATTTTGGAGAAATAATTATTTTTCATGCCTGCTTCTCGAGAGAGCTTCTAAAAGAGTTATTATTTCCTTAAAAGTATGTTTATACAAGCATAATTAATGTGTTTGAAAAATACCAATTACTAGGTCTAGTACTCATGATATCTTTATATTTCTTCTCAGCATCCTCAGCTGCCCCTGCTGGCCCAGCTGCCCCTGCTGCCCCAGCCACCACTAAAAATGTTGAAATGGACTTGCTTGGTTCCCTCTCAGACTCGTTCTCTTCAAATACTTTGTCTATTGTACCATCTGAATCAGCAACTGCAGCCCCTGACGCAAATGTGGGATCAACAGCTTCCTTTGCAGCACCATCATCTGGGTCGAATGATTTCAATCAGGTATGAATTTGTTCATTTCTTCAACTTTTTTAGTGAAAACAATCAGGCGTGTGCTAAAAATAATGGATTTGTACCGGGACTTGGAATTCTTATATTTGTGAACTTGTTAGCTTTATGTCATCTTTTTCCTTTTTGATTTAGCATGCATGACATCTCGTAACATAGCTTTGAATAATCTTCATACATCTGCATCATGTAGTTTAAATCAGTCCCTCTGTCCGTTATTTTTTGTTGAAATAATATATTTGTTGGTTTGACTTCTTACAGTCTTTTGAAGATCCATTTGGTGACGCGCCATTCAAAGCTTTTACTTCCACTGAAACTGCTCCATCTCAACCCCCGACATATCAGAATATTGAACCATCCCAATCAAATGGGCTTAATGCAGAAACAGACAACTTTGGGTTTGGGGACTCATTTTCTGTTGTACCATACTCTGCACCTGCCTCTGACGCTCAACCTTTTTCTACAAACTCTCAGTTTTTGTCTCAAGATTTGTCATCTGCACAGCCAGAAACCGATATTCTTGCAGACATTCTTCCTCCTGCACCGTTACCTGAGATGAGTTCACAGCAGAACGTTTCAGCACCTGGTTTCGGCCATCCTTCTTCACCTTCCCTACCAGCTTCATCCGGTCAAATGGCATCACAACCATTTTCTGAACCAACTGGCCAATTTAACCCAAAAGGTTTCTCAGCTGCTACCAGTCAACCTGCACAAACCTTTCCAGTTCCTACAGATCAATTTTCTCAACAGCCCTTTTCTGCTCCTAATAGCCAAGCAGGACAAGTACAATCATCCTTTTCATCTCCCTCCAGTCAATATGCACAACAACCCTTTTCATCTCACGCTGGTCAACATGCATTTTCATCTACTGGCCAACATATTCAGCCACCTTTTGCTTCTCAAGGTGGACAACCTGCACAATCAGGTGGTATGTATGGTGGATTGCACTCCCAAGATGGATCTCCTCATTCCCAAAATGGATATAATGGACATATGAACAGTGGAAACTTCGTGCAACCGGTATCTACAACAGCTTTTCTTTCACATGTGGCTCCCCATACTCCAACAGGACAGTTGTCACCGAGCACCAACTTTTCCCATCATGGAGTATCTACTTCTCCACATATGTCTTCCCACTCTCCAACTCATCAGGCATCACAGTTTAACAACCATTTTATTGGACAACAAGGGAATGCAGGACCCTTTAGTTCACCTATTAACAATCAATCTCTTGCTCCTAATGCTTCGCAATCAATTTCATTAGTTTCTCAACCATCGAAGGACAAGTTTGAGACAAAATCAACAGTGTGGGCTGATACACTAAGCAGGGGGTTGGTTAATTTGAATATATCTGGACGTGAGTGCTTAGACCTCCCTCCCGAAACCCCTCTGTTAACATTTTAGTTTCCACATCATACTTGTTAGAATGTTGATCATATGTGGGACATTGTTAACTAAACTGTTTTTCTTATCATGCAGCTAAAACAAACCCGTTAGCAGATATTGGGGTTGACTTTGAAGCCATTAACAGGAAGGAAAAGAGAATGGAGAAGCCCACTACTGCTGCCGTAACATCAACTATAACTATGGGTAAAGCTATGGGATCAGGTTCAGGTATGGGCCGTGCTGGTGCTGGTGCTCTCAGGCCTCCTTCAAACCCAATGATGGGCTCTGGCATGGGTATGGGTATGGGCATGGGCAATGGTGTTGGTATGGGTATGGGAGGAGGCTATGGAGGCATGAATCCATCAATGGGTATGGGAATGGGAGGGATGGGTATGGGACAAGGGTACCAAATGCAACCCCCAACTGGAATGCCTCCTGGCTCCAACATGCCAGGTAATTATAATAACTCCATGATGGGTCCAGGTAGTTATGGTCAACAGCCATATGGTGGTCAACAGCCTTATGGTGGTCAACCGCCTTATGGTGGTAATGGTCAACCGCCTTATGGTGGCTATGGTCAACAGCCTTATGGCGGCTATAGATGAGATAGTAAGTGCAAGTATTAATTACTCTTTGATGGTTTTGCTGCAAGTTGAGAAAATGAAGTGCCCATACAAGTGCTACTACTAGTAGACTAAATCGTGAAATTTGGATTTATAGCAGTTAAAGCTGCAATTTTCTGTAAAGTGACCCAGTTATGTGTATTCTTGTTATAAATATGCTGTTACCATTCTTTTTTGGGTCACCCTTCTGTAGGTGCTTTGAGCATCACTGTTGTGTACAAGTGACTGGATAGAATAACCTTGGGTTATTACTTTCTTTGCTTGTTCCACATTTTTTGAACACCAACAGGTGGTTTGATATCGATATATTTTTTTCATGTGTCAAATTAAGAATTGGAATTCAAAGGCTTTTTTCTTTGAGCTTTTTATTTTCTTGCTGAAAATTCGTTTAGACGTAACGAGACAATTCATGCTATTGGAGTTGTATGCTTTCCACCTTCGTTTAAAGTTATCTGATTCTTATTACTTTAGATGAATGGTGCTGACACCATGCTTTTGTCGTTTAACATTGGTGACTTTGGTGGCGTCGATACTATACCGTGCTTTAATTAATCCTTTTTTTCAAAATTATTCAGCCTCCAGAATCGGTCCCACAATTATCCAAATACTAGTCCAAGTTGCTTAAAAAATAATTTAGTTCAAGTAAAAATAATCGATGTAATTGTAGGACACAACTAGTAACTAAAAACCTCAGTCGACTTGTCTTGGCGGATTATAGGACGTTAACATTTTTCTCCTAAACGGAACAACGAAAATTGGGTTGACAAATTAACGGTAAAATTGCACTAGTCTTACTATATTCAAATAGTTTCGCAAAACCGAAAATCGTGGTAACAAAACATTTATTTTTTCCATGTGATATTCGAAACTATTGATTCACTCCCGATGACACGAGCAGAAAGGACCATGTTTGAACCACCATCAACAACCAAGCTGTCGTGCCTTCCCAGGTTTTAACCCTTGATTCCAGTTACCACCTTCATCAATATAAACCATCAATGTCCTGGAACATCATTATCAACGAATATAACAAACAAGGTTCATGACATGATATTGCAGGGATTTGCTTCATCTTATCATTACTGGCCTCAGACACCCCTACTTTTTACATTAGGGTTTACGTTCAGAATTGTAATTAAACAAGTCAACCTATTCTAATTTTGTACTTAAATATAGTACAATTCATAAATCCGGAATTACATAAACAAAATGAAAGAAAAGACAATCCAGAGCCTTTCCATTTGTTGAATTATTTGTTACAACTAAAAAGAAGAGATAAAAAAAAGGCAAACGCACACATAGATTTAAGGTAGTTCGGATGTCCAGAAGCCTTTAGGGAACAAATAAATTTTAACTGGTAACATGCTGAAAGACCGCAAAGAAATTAAAATTTTGAAAATGCCAGGAAGCACAAAATAGACATAGTTTTCTTGTTGGATTATGCTTTTACAAGCATTATATTAATGTAAAATATAGGAGGGAAATTTTTAAAGATGAATGTAACAAACTATGGAAAGGGAAGTTTGAATTGTGGGTCAATACGCAACACGAATAGTTTGGATTTATCTTTTCTAATTTGGTTCCCCCCCGGCCAAAACATGTTCCCATCTTTCTATTAGGGTGGTTCATAAGCTAAATATAAGACACAGTTTGGTTGTCAAACTAAAATTCTTTCTTGACTATGGCTTCAGAATAAACTTCCAGATCTAGATTTATGGCCAAAATACAAATTTCATTGTTTCAATAAATATCAGAAGCAATAAAGTGAGCTAGATGATCTATACTCTATTAGCATTGCTTAATAGGTTTCAGAAAAGGTTATCTTCTAAATCTTTTCATTTGCTCAGTAACTGATCATATACTCCACCACCGGAAAGAGCTTAAAGCAATCTCATAAAACTATAATTACTGATACCCCAAAAGTTCAGTTGAAAAATTTAAACTGTGCTATTCATAATCAACTACAAAATGTAGAATACGACAATAACACATCCAAGGAGTTGCCAGACCGACACCCAGCAACCACCACTACTACCAGAAAAAAAAAAAAAAAAAAAAAAAAAAAA